>Ga0182004_10002924_pt1 | contig 13462 bp, 20 predicted proteins | sample Sormic07211540_1_FD_120479 | JGI IMG/M metagenome (GOLD analysis project Ga0182004, IMG submission 120479) | Endophyte microbial communities from Sorghum bicolor roots, Mead, Nebraska, USA - 072115-40_1 MetaG | ecosystem: Host-associated > Plants > Roots > Unclassified | place: USA: Nebraska...
CAGCACGTTAATATCTTTACGTAATCCTGACATGTGGGCCTTTCTTCCATATTTCCTGATAACCCCCTGCAGAAATAGACAAACACCAAAACTCGTGGAATTATGTCAGATAAAACCCTAAGTATAGATGTTGATTTCATTTGGGTCCTTTTCTTTATTTATTTGATAATTAAGTTTGATACTTAAGGACCGTCAACAATTGCTTTAAATATTTCAAAGGATGTCAAGGATGTCAAAAGTTTGGCAATATTCAACGGGCACCCGCATCGGCTATGAATCCCATTATTAAACCTTGGCCATTCTAGGGATGGGCTATTGATTTGATCGGCCAGATTTATCCACCATCAAGCAAAGGGCATAAATTCATCTTAGTTGCCACTAATTATTTCACCAAGTGGGTTGAAGCTATTCCTTTGAAGAAAGTAACATCGGCCAATATGATTGATTTTGTGAAAGATCATATTATTTACCAATTTGGTATTCCTCAAACGAGTACTACCGATCAGGGTACTATGTTTACATCAGGAGAGTTTGATGAATTTGCAGTTGGTATGGGAATTAAAGTGTTGAATTCTTCTCCTCAGTATGCTCAAGCCAATCGGCATCTAACAAAGGAATTATTAAACTTATCAAACGGAAGATTGAGGAAAATCCTAGGAGGTGGCATACATTGTTGAATGAAGCTTTGTGGCCATATCGGATGGCTTGTCATGGGTCGACCAAAGTTTGACAATATCAGTTGGTATACGGGCACGATGCAGTACTACCATGGGAAATTAAGATTGGATCTAGGTGACTATCTTTCCAAGATCAGTTGACTGCCGATGACTATGCTACTTTGATGAAAGATGAGATAGATGATTTAGCAGGAGATTGGCTCAAAGCTTTGATAAGTATAAACAAAAATAAAAAGAGGGTCGCTAAGTGGTATGATAAAAAGGTAATGGCTAAGGAGTTTGCCGATGGAGATTTGGTATGGAAGCTGATATTGCCGATTGTGACTAAAAGTTCAAAGTGTGGCAAGTGGTCTCCCAATTAGGAAGGTCCTTATCGGATAAATCGGTCTGCTCCTGGTAATGCCTATATTTTGGAAACTCTCGAAGGAGTCGAATTTCCTAGAGCATTGAATGAAAAGTACTTAAAGAAATATTACCCAAGCATATGGGTCGATGCGTGAAAGCTTAAGGTGCCAATAACATTCCTATCGGCTCGATCAAATTGTATCTCGGACTAAATACGATGTTTCAAAAGATGCCGATAACAGTCCTATCGGCTAGACCAAAATAATCAGCAGTTTTTGAAGAAAGAGCAAAACACGCCGCCAATGAGAAGCTCATACGTTCAGCAGAGCTTGGATCGCCGATATAGCACGCAAACGGATTTGATCGGCTTCTTCTATCTCCTTGATGTCTTCATCGGCAGAACCCTCCACTGGTTTCAGCTTCTTCTGCATCTGCAATGCCTTGCGGGCTTGAGTATTTCGCTCTTGTTCGAGGGTCTTGATCATTTCAGGCAGTTGACTTTCTTCTTGTTGAGCTTGGGACACAACCTCTTCTACTTGCTTAAGCTCTACCAATAGGGCTTCCCTCTTTGCCGATAGATCGGAGATCTTTTGTTTCAGCATATCTCCGAAGGATTTTAGAATGCCGTTGCTCTTGTGTTTCTCATCGGCAAGGTGCTTCACTTTCATTACCTCCTCTGAGAGCTGGGCATGAGTGGCTCTATCGGCAAGGCGTTGGACAGCCTTTTGATACTGAAGCTGGCGGCTTTCTAAGTGTGCAGCCTGAAAAAGAGTCTCCTCGGCATCGGCAGGGATTTGGCCTCTAAGAACCATAAACAGAACCTTAGCTGGATCAGAGTCATCAACCAGTTGAGTTGTGTCCTAATGAAGCAGGGCCAACAGATCTTCCAGCTTTGCTCTGATTTCTGCTGATGAAATCCCAAATGCTTGAGAAGAGCTTGCTTCCTCGCCTTCATCGTTAGAAATTTCAATGGCAAAGGAGAACAGGCTGTCGGGAGAATCTTGTTCCTGGAAAGAAAATAAAATAAGTTATTTGATGATCATGTACTAGTGATGAAAGATAGAAATCAGGTGACTTACTTGTTTCAGGGCAATTTCTTGCCTCTGGCTAGCTGAAGCTGATGGTACAATGGGTTGATCGGCTGGAGTTGTCGATGGAATGATGTCAGCTAAAAATGATATAATGATAATAATGAGTGTTGCAAGTTTAAAAAAATCCATCGGCAAATAATCTTATGGACAAAACCTTACCCTGAGGGGGTGCAATGCTTGTCTAGATCGAAGAAACTACTGATGCTATGATTGAACTCACTGGATCGGTGTTCTGCTCATGTACATCGGCTGATGTCTCTTCTGGCTGAGGTGCTTCTTGTGGCTGAGGTGGAGACGGTGCTTGTTGTGTCTGAGCTTCTGGTGAAGAAGGGGACGACTCCACATGAATCGGTGACCCTGGAGGAGGTGGAGGAGGAAGAGCTGCTGTCTTCTAACGCTTTGCTTCTGACTTAGTACTCTTGGGACCCTTTCTCTTTAGTTGGCTGGACTGGGGGCCATCGGCAGTTGTATTGGTACTTCTGGTCTTCGCTGATTTGCCAATTTGCTGATACAACGATAAAAGTTTCATAAGTACAAGTGTAACAGAGTATTGATGGAATTTTGGTTGAGACAGTGAACATTACCGATGAAGTTCCCATGGCAGCAGATGTATCCTGAAAAGGCCGTGTAAGTATAGAATGGAATCTGTATAAATTGAAGAGGTAAAGACTTTCTACCTTGAAAACTTGCGCCAAAGCAGCAGCAGCAATCGATGGAGATGTCTTGGCCCGCTTGGTGGTGATTTTCTTGAAGCGCACACCCCGGTCCATTAAGGCCGCTAAAATTGGTGCATTGTTGCCGATCAAAGAGATCGGGCCCGATGGGAGGAGTTCGATCAGCTTGCCGCTTCTGCTGACTGACGGTGGAGTATCGTCGACCTGTATAAAACAGAGGAAGTATGTTGCTGATAAAAACAAAAGTAATGGGATTGAGGTATCGGTTGGAGACTTACAGTGTTCTCAGGGACCTTGTACGTGGAGTCGATCATACTGGGGTATGTAATAGCCGATCTGTAGAACAAACGCTCCTTCCACTCTGCCCACCATTGTTGGTACGCCTGGGTGATGAAGAGAGCTGGGATCCAAGCTGATAAGTCAATATCTGATGTATCAGCATTGGCCGGGAGTTGAGCTATTTTGATCCACTCAAGACCACTGGTGATGATCTCCCTTGGTTTCACTATATCGGCGTAGCAGAGCGCAATCGGCAGTTGTCCGAAGGCCAATTGATGGGCCAATGCCGATGGATTGTAGAACTCGTAGGTGAGATTGGAAGCTTTCCCACTACCAAAGAAGTTCACTGGTATAGCCCTCGGAGTGATAATTGCCATCATCAGATCATGGTCCTTGTTGAGAGCATCATCAAAGGGATGAAAAGCCAGGGGAAATCTGGTGTCTGGATCCTCATAAGGCATCCATGCCTGTTGTTCTTTGGTCAGAACCTCATAAAGAGTCTGAAAGAATCAGCTAACCTAGTCTTCATTACTACCGGGACCTGGTAGAACTATGGCAGCTTCACCATAGTTCAGAGGGGAGCGAGTTGCCGATTCCTCCTCATCCAGCTCATAATCTTTGGCTATACCTCTGGGGAAGCGCTGTGCAAAGAGGTTGAATTCAAGGCGCTTATGCATGTGGACACTAAGCCACATGTTGATTAACCACCAGGGTCCCCCTAAGTTACCGATGGGTTGGCCTAGCAGGAGTTTCTTAGCTACCTGATGGAGAAGGTGATAAACAGAGTCGAGCAAATATCGGCCAAGAGGAAATCGGCCACCATTGGCCAGTCTTTCCGTTGCCGATAGATAGACAGAGGTTGGCCTCGCTGATCGGCCACAGAATACAAACTTATCCAGTCACATGTTCAAGAAAATTGGCTGCTCTCTTTCCCCGACAGATCCTATTTTTCGGTACTTCTAAATATATCCAGACCAACCGCCGATAGCGCGAGTCCCTACCTTAGAACTGGGCTTGGTGTCAAACAGATGACTGTTATAGGCAGTGGATATGTCTAAGCCAGTGCGCATGAGTACATCGGCAAGAGTAGGTGAAGCAGGGCCATGGCCGAATACAAAAGCATTCAGTGTGTCTGACCAAAAATACGAGGCAGCTATCAGCAACGACTCGTTCCTCTCCATATCGGCAATAGATAATCGGATGCATTGGTCTAATTTCCACTCACCCTATTGAACTGCATTTGAATGGCTGACTCTCAGGTACCAGTCTTTCAATCCTTTCGTGGGACTGGGCCAGGAACGGAAAGCATCTTTCCACAGATCTAAGGAGAAGTTTTCGGCTCTAAAAGGGATCCTATTTGTCTCTGCGTTTATCAGATCGGTAGGATCTGGGTTTTCCTATGGACCAAGGCACTGAAAGTGAGGTTGATCAGTAGGAATAACAATTTTATCAGCCAACTCCTAAAGAGATAGAGGATGAAAGAACATAAAAGGAAGAAAAAGTACTCAGTAACAAGATTTGTAGATGAACAGGAGTACAGTAAAAGTATAAAAGAAGGATGGTAGACTGACCTCGGGAACGATGAAGTTGATGGCCATTTCTTCCCAAGGAAGAGAAGAGATCGAAGACTTGGAAGATTGGTAGAGGAAGCCTTTGCTGGAGTTCTTGGAGTTCTCAGGCAATGCCGCCGCCAGAAACGTGGATTTGAGGCTGTAGAATGACAAGATGGAGAAAGAGTACCGGAGAAGGAAGTATTTATAGGACAAAACGGGCAGGGGCAAATCTGACTTATATCTTTGCCGCATCCGTGAAATCCGAGGGTATTCAGATGGATATGGTAACTGTTCGCACAATAATCAAGGGATTGCGCAGGTGATTTGACAGCAAGCGGTCATGATTTTGAAGATATTTTACTATGCAAGATCACCTGGTGGGTCCATCGGCAGTTATCTCTAACGGTAATATTGCCAATGAGCGCATAAGTCGGGAGGTTCGCTTCGAGAGGTTGAGAAATTTGAGGAATCTGGGAGAATCGGGCTAAGGTTGTTTAGATTTGGTGGCTGGTTGCCAAATTGGAGAAGTAATTGCGGAAAGGCGTCATTACTGCAGAGAATTTCGGAGCATTAATGATTTTATACTCCGAAATTGGGAGGCATGTGTTGACACTGATTTTTGGTCACGTATATTTTGATATGCACCTGGAGTTAATGGAACGTGGATCGGCATATGGAGCAATGGTGACTAGTCTACAGGGGAGTTGCCGATGAAGGTTGATGTCGATGGGGAAACAACCGAATATGACTAAGTCCAGATTTAGTGACGTATTCATGTCGATGATCAGTGCCGATGTTTGCCGATGGCTGTAATAGGTAGTCGGCCGATGACTCTGAAGAAAAGAACGGAGGTTGCCGATTTATTCGTGGCAGTGTCCCGGTCGGTTATAGGGGATAGTTTAATATTTTCCTTAGTTATTAGAGTTCATTTTGTATACGAATTCCGTTTAGTTTGGAACTCTAATTCTAGTCGTGTCTGGTTGTAGCTCCTTGGACAGGGTATAAATGTCGACCCTAGGGCAACGTAATGATCTATCTATCAATCAATCAAACACTAGTTTTTACTCATATTCCAGCATCTACTTTTTCGACGACTTCGTCATATTTTCTTTTTACTACGAGTTCTTAGGAATTCGTCGAGTCAAACTCGCCGTGTTCTCGAGTTCCGTGTGATCACCTCTTGGCCGTGACATCCGGGCGCATCGCTGTTGTCGGGACCAAAGTGCTCAAGTTACCACCTTTGACGATTGTAAGGTCAAATCGGCTGGCACGCCTTAACGTTTGAATCGGGTATTAGCCCTTTGTGTTTGCAGATCAGCTTTTGCATCAACAACAGGACTACACCAATGAATAGTGACATTATCAAGGAATATGAGAAACATAGCAATCAGTCCCTTGTAATAATGTTGCTCTGCCAGCCCTATACACGAGAGGGGGACTATATAAGAATCAATGGAGCTGTCACTACCACGAACTACCTTGCGATCTAGCATACAGGGTACAATCGCAGATAAATACGCTATAGGCACCACGCCTACACAATACTTATCATTTACCCACTGTACACATGGATAAACGCTATACGATCCTAAACATGTATATAATCCCAATCTAACTAAGACAAGCATATAACTATGATAAACTAAGAACAATATAATTGTGAATATACACAAGTAGAGCAAAGTCATAATCGATATATTGAAGTAGAACAATGTCATATTCATAATATTGAAGAACAAAGATGAACAATTGAAGAACAGTAGAGAATTACCAAGAATCCTCCTGACAGATCCGGAAACTAATCAAAGATTGACTCCGTCTAGTTCTAATCCTATGTAGCTATGCTAAACTAGAGATCTAATTGATGTGGTGGCTCTAGGGCTTGATCAGAGGCTTCTTCTCCCAAGATGAATAATGAATTAGGGGTCTGAGGTCCTTTCCTCCAGGGGCCAGGGGGTCTGGTTATATAGTCCTTCCAAGTGAACATGGGCTGTTGGATCAAACCGACATTAATCGCACGGTTTTCCTTGATCCTTTAGGTCGGTGGAGCATGATCCGCGAGATTGAAGTTGATTGCCCCCAAGCCCGTCCGGTCTCCCGTTCGTTCCCGTGGCTTCTGGACTTTTCTAGATGTAGGATAACTGCGCGACACGTTAATATCTCTATGTAAACCCGACGTGTGGGCCTTTCTTCCATAATTCCTGATAACCCCCTGTACAAATAGACAAACACCAAAACTCGTGGAATTTTGTCAGATAAAACCCTAAGTCTGGATGTTGGTTGCATTTGGATCCTTTTCTTTGTTTGTTTGATAATTAAATTTGATACTTAAGGACTGTCAATTGCTCGATCGTCCCCTCGAGCGCCTCCCAACTAGCATGCCAGCCGAAAGTCCGCAAACCACAATTCTGGCTTGGTTTCGCCATTGTAATTGGCGATGCTGGTTGGGGGTCGAAATGGGCTTGGCAGTGGCGTGCTGTGGATTGCCCTGCTGAAGATTCGAGGGCCTGGCGGTTCTAGCATCATTCCGTCCTCGTCGCTATCGTAATGCCCACCGCGGTGAGCGCTGTAGCCGCGTTCCTCCACATCCCCATGTCGGCGGCGGCGATGCTCATTGATATCATGTCAAGCATCGTGCTGCCCTCGATTGTCGACGAGGCACTCCAGGACGGGCAACTTTTTCCTACCTCAAGGGGCGTGGCCCCTAATGAACAGATGCCTCCATTTCATTCTGGGATGGCTCGACGCATTTTTCTATGGCCGCTCCTCGACGTCGAGAGGCCGAGCTCTTGACTTGTTGCGCCACCACCACGCGGAGCAGACTCTGCACCTCATCTCGAATGCATCATGCCTGGGAGTTTGAGGGCTCAGGCATGTTACGTAGGAGCATGGTTGCTGCTACAATATTCTGGCCAGCTCGAGGCAAGTGGTTAACGAGTGGTTCTAGCTCCTCGTCCCCGACGATCTGTTGATACACCTCTCGAGCACGACCACGTGCGCTCCCGCCATGCGGGTGCGGTTGGTCTCGCTCGAGAGCCCTCTCGAGTTGGGTGAGGCACTCGCGATCCTCGTCAAGCTTAGCCTTGAGCACTCGCAGTTGCACAAGTTGCGCGGCTTTGTCGTTCTAGGTCGACTTACCCATCATTCCCAGGTGTCCTGGGATCTTCCCTTGCTGCGGGGGCTCGTCCACCGGTGGCGGCGTCCTGTGTGTCGTCTATGTTAGCCAGGGCCCCATCGATATTAAAGCACTCCCATGTAGGGTCGTAACTGTCGGATTCAGAGTCGGGATCTAGCTCGGCGGTGTAGAAACATCCCTGTCCCTCCTCCGCCACTGCTGCCTGAGCGAGGTGATGGTGTACCGCCTAGGTCCTAGGCGTCGAAGCCCGTGCACCTATGAAAAATCTGGCTGCTTGGGCATTTGCTGAGCTTGCTGCCGTGTCTCGGCGTCGTATGGGAGGACCAGTGGTCGCTCCACATATGTCCTGGCACCCAGGCATATTGCCCTGGCGAGTGACGTCATGGTGCTGTCTAAGTCAAATGGGTGTGTGCGCCTGGTGGCGAACAGACCGAGTGGTAGCAGTGCGGACGGAGGTGATTGTGCGCGAGGCACGCTACGGCCTGACGCTGTCGCACGGCCGTCTTGATGCTGGGTCGTCGTACCCATGACCGTGGCACGTGGGGCCGCTGGCTCCTGCTCTGCTGCCCGCCTCGCATGATGTGGTGATCGCGCAGCGGCGGTGGGGTGGTGGCCATGCTGCCCATGCCTCTTCTTAGGTGGGGAAGCGTGGTGGCGAGGCCGTCTCGGAGCCTTTGATCGTGTGGGCACGATACGAGCCTCTCTAGGAGCCTTTGATCATGTGGGCACGATGCTGCCCACGCCTTTGTCGTAGCCGAAGCTGGTGGACATGAACACGAGGCTCCCAAACCAAATCACAGTGGAGCATGGGATCGGGGAGACGTGAGTGACCATCCATAAGAAGATGGGAAATCGGCGATAACACGTAGGACCCCTACCTGGTGCGCCAACTGTCGGTGTTTTGACCCCGGGGGTAACACAAATGAGTGAATTTGTGTGCGTGCTCCCTCTTCTGGATGGTGATGCAAGAATGACACAGAGATTTATCCTGGTTCAGGCAAGAGAAGGCCCTACATCCAGCGGTGGAGGGGATTTTGTATTATCTTGCACCTAAGTGCTTGTACAGTGGTGAATACATGCAGATGTAGCCAAGGATTCTAAGTCTTTGCCGATGGTGGTATGTGAACTGTGTTCTACGAGTTATGCTTTGTGTCGGATGCGTATATTGTCCTGTGTGTCCCCTTTTATAGTTCCAAGGGGAGACCTAGGTTACAGAGTGTAGGAGTTAGAATAAGCCTTGATAGGGGTATGGCGCGCTGACCTACTCGAGGCCTCCATACCGGCGTGCCCTCGAGCCGTCTTGTTACAGCGTACTTTAGTAATGATGGCGCGTGCACTCCTGAATTCAGCTCCTGTACATCGTCTTTGATTGGCTTAGGTGCGAGCACGCTTGTACGTCATGGCAGCAGTCACGTCTGGGGTGGTTGAAGTGTTAACTTCCATCGCCTAATCCTTTCCTAGGAAGGAGCATGTCTGCTCGAGGGTCAGGTCGTACGAGTGGCCTCGCTGTGTGGAGCACTGACTTCATGCATCTCGAGGGGTGCCGTGATGGGAGATCACGTCTACTACTCTGTGCTGACTCGTACGTTTGTCCGTCTTGGGGGATAAAGCTGGAAAAAGTGGGAATTTGACGGGTGCTTGTTCCCTATCACGCTTCCCGTGATTGTCAGGTTAGGTGGGAGCATGGCAGACGCTTTGAATGCCCTGGCTTTCGTACCCGCGACAGGCGGCGGGAGGCGCATTTGCGCTCGGGGCCCATCAATTCGCTCGAGCCACTTCCGTATTCGACAGTCACAGTTAGTCAAACCCCTGTCGATTCGCAGGACCTTGTTTTCGTGTTCAAGGCCATGGTCGACATCGAACCTAGGCGATTACTTATGTAAGTCAGAGCATCGAGTTAGAGTCTCGATTTGTTTACGAATCCCTCCATTATGGATGTTGGTTGGGGTACCCCTTATTGCTATCCTCGACACTGATATATCCCATATTTTTCTAGATGGCCACTCATGTCTCGCCGATCCCGCGCTCCACTGTGATCTAGTTCGAGAGCCTTGAGTTGATGTCCACCAGCTTCGGCTACGACATGATCCTGCTCTCAGTCAAAGGAGCGGGAGGGGCTCACATCATGCCCACACGATCAAAGGCCCCACGGTGACCTCACCATCATGCTTCCTCGCCTAAGAGGAGGCGCGATCAACCTCGCCTCCGCCCGATTGCTGCTACGTGATCGACGCCACGTGCAGGACAGACAAATCTCCTAGTGGAAGGGCCGACAGCTCCCGCGCACCAAGACTCAGTCACGACGGCTAACCAGCGAAGCGGCCACTCGACGGCACCAAGGGACAGCATACCCCGTGCACCATCGCCGCCATCCGCCCTGTTGCCGCTAGGATTGTTCTCCACTAGACAGATGATCCCATTCGCTTTGGACAATGCTGCAACGTCGCTCGCCAGGACAATATGTCCAGGTGCCAGCATGTGCGTGGAGCGGCCACTAGCCCTCCCACGCAGCATGGAGATGCGGCAAGAAGCTCTGCAGGTGGCAGAATGTCTAGGCCTTCCCCAGATACGTAGGCCACGATGTTTGGGACTCGGGTGTTACACCCTCACCACACTTAGGCAGCAGTTGGTGGAGGAGGGGCACGGATGCTTCTATACTACTAAGCCAGATCCCGACTTCGAGTTCGACAGCTGTGACCCCATGAGGGAGTGCTTCAACGTCGACAGAGCTATGGCCACCACTGATGATATGGAGGACACCGCCGCCACTGTTCGGGCTTCGGTGGCAGGAGAAAACCCCAGGACACCTGGGAATGATGGGCAGGTGGACCCGCCCCCTCAAGACTACAGGGCTGCGCAACTTGCACAACTATGCGAGCTGAAGGCCAAGCTTGACAAAAGACCGAGCATGCCTCAACCAACTAGAGCGGGCCCTCGAGCAAGACCAACCGCACCTGCATGGTGGGGGCGCGCGTTGACGCGCTCGAGACGTGTACCGCCAGATTATTGGGCATCAAGAGCCTGAGCAGCTCATCAGCCGCTTCCCACGAGCTGGTCAAAACATCATGGCAGCAACCATGCTGCTACGTAACATGCCTGATCCATCAAACTCCCAAGCACGACGCATACGAGATGAAGTGCAGGGCTTGCTCTACGTAGCAGCAGCCCAACAGGCTGAAAGCTCAGCCTCTCGACGTCGAGGAGTAGCCATGGAGAGGCGCCCTGAGCCAGCTTGAAATGAGAGGGAAGTGTCGGTTCGCCAGGAGCCACCGCCTTGAGGCAAGAAGATGGTGCCGATCCAGGAGCGTCTCGTCGATAATCGAGGGCCTCACGATGCTCGACATGACATCAACGAGCATCGCCACCACAAACACGGTGATGTTGAGGAGTGGGGCTACAGCGCCCACCATGGCGGACGCTACGACAGTGATGAGGATCGGATGGCTCCAGAGGCCCTGAGCCCTCGAGTCTTCAGCAGAGTGATACGCAGTATGCTACTACCAAGCTCGTTCCAAACCCGGACCATCGCCAAGTACAACAACCAAACCAAGCCAGAACTATGGCTGGCAGATTTCTGGCTGGTATGCCAGCTGGGACGCGCTCGACGGGACGGTCGAGCCATCATCCGGTAGCTCCCACTTTTCCTCTCCGACACCGCCCGTAGGTGGCTCGAGGAACTCCCTACCAACTAGATCCACGACTGGACCAACCTAGTCTGGGTGTTTGAGGGAAACTTTAAAGGGACCTACATTCGCCCCGGCAATTCATGGGAGCTCAGCAAGTGCAAGCAAAAATCTAGAGAATCCCTCCGAGAGTACGCTTGATGCTTTTCCAAGCAGCGCACGGAGCTCCCGCACATCTCCGACAATGACGTCATTCTAGCATTCGTCTCGGGAACCACCTGTAATGATTTGGTGCGGGACGTCAACCACCTGTAAGTCATAGCCATCACCATGATGGGGCCGATTCGAGACGTCAAGGGCGTACAAAAAGTGATGGGATGTCTGGCGGCACTTAGCCGTTTCATCTCACGGCTGGGGGAAAAGCGCTGCCACTATACCAGCTCTTGAAGAAAGCTAGGCGCTTTGCGTGAACCGTCGTGGCTGAATAAGCTCTCGACAAGCTTAAGAGGATGTTGACCACTGCTCTGATCCTAGTGCCCCCTCGAACCGTAGAACCTCTGCTCCTCGACGTTGCGGCAATGACCTAGGTCATTAGCACAGCTGTAGTGGTTGAAAGGCCAAAGGAGGGGCACGCGCTCCTGGTCCAGTGGCCGGTCTACTTCATCAGCGAGGTGCTCTCAGAAACAATGGTATGATACCCTAAATCCAAAAACTTATCTATGGTCATTCTCGCTCGACACAAGCTGCAACACTATTTTCTTGGGCATCCGATCACGGTGGTCTCGTCCTTTCCACTTGGCGAGATCATCTAGAATCTAGAGGCCAATGGGAGGATCGCCAAATGGTCTTGTCCTTTCCACTGGGAGGCCCTCACATATGCGCCTCGCAAAGCCATCAAGTCCCAAGCACTGGCGGACTTCATCGTAGAATGGACAGACACCCAGCTCCCACCTGCTTAGGTCCAGGCTGAACTCTGGACGATCTACTTCGATGGGTCGCTCATGAAGATGGGAGCTTGGGCAGGCTTGCTATTCATCACGCCTCTTGGCATCCACATGAGGTCTGTAATTTGAATACATTTTGCGGCGTCTAACAATGTCACAGAGTACGAGGCCCTCGTCCACGGGTTAAGGATCCCTATCGAACTCGGGGTCCAATGCCTCGATGTCCGAGGTGATTCTCAGCTAGTCATCGACCAAGTCATGAAAGCCTCGAGCTGTCACGACCCAAAAATGGAGGCTTACTGCAAAGAAGTGCGCATGCTGGAAGACAAGTTCCATGGCCTCGAGCTCAACCACATCGCCCGACGATACAATGAAGTGGTTGATGAGCTTGCCAAGATCACATCCACTCGAGGCACTATCCCGCCAGACGCGTTCTCAAGAGATCTTCTCGAGCCGTCTGTCGACCTCAACACAGGAGCTGTCGTCAAGGCACCGACTCCTGAGCCCGTCGACACGGTTGTTGGTACCCCTTATCTTATAATTATAAACATCACTTTAATAAATAAAATAAATAGATGGTAGGGCTTTGAACTAACCTTTCCACAAGTTTTGTTGCAAATATCAAATTCAAGTATGACTCGTGGAAAGACGCAAAAGCACACTTCAAGAAAGCGTATTCAGAAAAGGCGCAAATCAAAGATAAATGGAAAAGCCCACCAAAACACCAAACTGGATCATACGAAGGCGGTGCCCAGGGGGGCCCAGAGATGAACCGACCACACGAAGACGGTGGCCAAGGGGGCCCACCAGTGGTGCGGCCGCACCCTGGTGCGGGTGCACCCCACGTGGCGGCAACTCGGTCCCACCTTTTTTAGGAGGTTGCATGGCGGTATGCATAGGACAGTTTCACCTCGTACCAAATTTAGATTGCCATGAACCTTCCTTGTTGGGCTATAAATAGATGGCTCCACACCATTCAACACACACCATCATTTGGAGCAATACACCTCACATTTGTACACTTGTTCTTTAGTTTAGATTCAGTAGTAGAGCAAGGCAAAGCTAGCAAGCAGAGCTTGTCTCCTTGGAGGATCTTAGAGCTTCTTGGTATGAATACAATTCAGTTCTCCTCCATGAGCA
>Ga0182004_10002925_pt1 | contig 13462 bp, 10 predicted proteins | sample Sormic07211540_1_FD_120479 | JGI IMG/M metagenome (GOLD analysis project Ga0182004, IMG submission 120479) | Endophyte microbial communities from Sorghum bicolor roots, Mead, Nebraska, USA - 072115-40_1 MetaG | ecosystem: Host-associated > Plants > Roots > Unclassified | place: USA: Nebraska...
CCCTCACACCACCTCAGCACCTCTCTTCATCGGGATCGCCCTCGCTCGCACACACCGCATTTCCCAAGGGAACCAGACCGGAGCATTCCCCTCCGCTCCACAATCCCTGCGTCGCACCCTAGCCCTCAGCAAACCCTAACAGCTCGTCGCCATGAAGGACACCTCGTAAGTTGCCCCTCTCCACCCCTCTCTCGTCTTGTGTGCGATTCGTATGTGGCTTGCAGGGGGTAGCGACTGATCTCTCTGAGTGTTTTTTTTTTCTCCGATGAAGGTTCAAGGCCAGCGGCGCCAAGCGCAAGAAGGCCGGCGGTGCCAAGCGCGGGATCACCCCCTTCTTCGCGTTTCTGTAAGCCCTACCGTCCCTCCTCTTCCCATCCTTTCGCGTCTCCAGATCTACGCCTATCGTCTTTCAATTTTCTAGGGTTTTGTTGAATTTTCTGTGGTTGTGTGTTGGTAGGGCTGAGTTCAGGCCGCAGTTCTTGGAGAAGCACCCTGAGCTCAAGGGCGTAAAGGAGGTAAGCTGCCTCTCCTCACCCTAGTCATGTAGCTGGATTCTAGGGTTTCGCTTAGGTGGCTCATATATGCCTTTGCTTGTCGGTGACTTTGCTTATAGGTGAGCAAGGCGGCTGGGGAGAAGTGGCGCTCTATGTCGGATGAGGTATACGGATGCGTGCAATGCTTATATAGTCAGTTAATTAGTTAGTATGTATCTGTCCCGTAAAAGGGAAGGCAAATTTTTTTGTCTCAAACTGTTTAATGTTTGCTTTGTTTAGGAGAAGGCAAAGTATGGCTCTACCAAGAAGCAGGGCGACAAAGCAAGCAAGAAGGTAACGTTACTAGTATTTGGCTATTTAACGGTCATCTGTTGTATCTCGAAAGTGGTTGCCTCCTGTAACATCAGATCCTTCCATGATGGAATCTGGTAGTTAGATGAAGCAAGACCTTGTGCACGTGCTGTCTGCTGCGGCTACCATGTCCAGCGTGATGTTTTGATAGGCATTTAGGCTATCACCTTGCCACAGGAAGTTTATAGGCCATGGTTGCATGCTCCTTTCACCTTTCATTGCTACTGCACCGTGATTTGGCACCAATACCATGTGAATTAATTAAGGTCCATTTGTCGTTTATCTTGTTAGTGGTTACACTCATGCATGGCCTCATCCTCCCATGATGGAATCTTAGTAGTTGGAGCCAAGACCTCACACGTACTATCTGTTGCTTGTCACCCTGTCCGTTGTAATACGACATGATTTGTGGTGCTACTTTCCCCTTCCAATGCCATTGCACCTGGACGGGCTCCAATAGCATGGGAAATTAATGTGCATCTGTCGTTTTCCTGTCCACGGCACGAGTGAAATTAATGTACCATTATCCCTCCTCTCCAAAGTGGAATTCGTATAGTTGGATAAAGCGATTACTGCACGTGCTTTAAGCTTTATGCACATTTCCACCTGTCCATTTTGTGGTTGTACGTTACAATTAGGGTAGTCACTTTTTCCTTCCATTTCGGTTCTCACATTCCAGTATTCCAAATCACTGTCTCGGATCTATAGCCATCACTGCACGCTTCATTCAGTGCTTCTGCACCTGGGTTGGCTCTGATATTATCGGTCCTAACTAATGTGCATTAGTTATTTTTCTTGTTGAGTAGGTACCGCCCTGCACCGTTGTATCCATGTGCTTTTTAGTTTTACTACTTTCCATTTATAGTTATGATAGTAAGAGTCACTTCTTCATTTCTTTCCATTTGGGCTCTCCTCTCAAACTTGCGAATCCTTTGTTTGGAGATTAATAGCCATTCTTCACCTTGATCTGGCTCTAATAGCATGGGAACCTGGTGCTGACTACTTAACCCTAGCTTCTCATGTTCACACCTGCAAGACACCACCATGGCAAAAAAAATGTCTATTTGAAAGCTCAATGTTAGAATCTGAAATGTTTCTTCGATGGAATCTTGGGTTTAGATGACAAATTTCCATTTCGTTTGGAACTTCTCCAGCCTAGTTGAAAGACATCTTTCAATTACGTTGGAAGTTGCCTACTCCACATGTAGTTGAAAAGTGAGCATTAGGAGAAGACGGATAGAAATTGCTTCTGATGTTCGAATTGAAGCGCTGCTTTTTTCTTTTATAGCTGAGTAACTTAAGACACCCCATGTTATCAGCACTACATTACCCATATTTACTGCTGTCCCATGAAATTGGTCTTGTAATTCCTGAGCTTTATGTTTCTGTTTTATGTAATAAGGAGAGCACTAGCTCCAAGAAGGCCAAAACTGATGGTCGGGAGGGAGAGGAAGCAGTGAAGTCTGAGGTTGAGGATGATGATGAGCAGGATGGCAATGAGGTATGTAAAACCCATGCGTCAAAATAGGTGGTACAGTGCAGATGGAATTTGCCAATTGTTGCTAACATCTGCATAATTTTTCTTTGCAGGATGAAAATGAGTAAATAGTAGGATGGGGAACAGCAGCTTTGCAATTGGGTGTTTGCTTCTTGTTTAGCCTCCAATGTGCTGTTCCTTTTGCTGTTATATATGCTGTATGCTGTAAGAAAAATCTGTACATGATGGAACCTTAGGGCTATGGCATGCTGGAGTGCCCGTTTAACTAGAGGAGCTGGATACTCTTGCCAGCCTTGTCAGCATGTGTAAACTGTTGTTTTTCTTGTTTTATCGACTAATTGGGTGACTACCCTTGCAGTTAACAGCATCTGCTTGTCCCACCTGTTTTAGTTGGTGCTTGGATGCTTGGTGTTATTTTGTGCTCGATGCTCTTATTGGCTCAATGCACCCTTTTTTATGTGTGAAGATCATTCTTGAGGTGCTACTACAATGACAAACTATTCTAACTTTGACAAATTTATAGAAAATAATACCAAAATTTATGACTCCACATAGATGTACTATGAAATGCCCTGATCGTCTGTGCTAGATTCAGGAGTGCTGTTGGTGTTAGTTGGGTGGTGCTGCAATCTCAGTTGATCAGACTAAAAGTATATGTATATTGCATGAATCTAATGATTCTAACGATGTTTATCTGGCATCATAAATATTCGTAGTTTATACGAATTTGTTAAACTTGAAAGATATTTTTACATAGTAATGTGGTAGAGTTTTTTTTTCAGGAACGGAGTGATATTTGTAACCGTGTTTTTTCTTATCACTCCCAAAGTTCAAGTTCGTTTTTGGCTCCGACTGCTTTTAGGTCAAAACCAATTTCTTTTTGGGCGTTTGTAACTGTCTCAGGCTTCAGGGCATGTTCGGTTTCTCTCAAAACCATGAGAATTGGGAGGGGGATCGAGGAGACTAATAAATCTCCAACAAGTCCAAATCTTCTTCAATCTCCTCCAATCCCCATGGTTTAGGGATGAAACGAACAAGGCCTCAGCAAGGTGAAGTCAGAACCAGAGCCTTCAAAGGGCCCAAGCTTCTTCCGCGTTACCTTTGAGAGCTGCTCTCATAGTCATAGTATAAGTGTAGAGTCAAAATTGCCGCGGCAGAAAATAACTTGCAATGTATAGACCTCATAGTTGCACCTACACTCGATTCACTATTTACAAGTAACCTGCATGTATAGTTGTATGTAGTGGAAGAGAGTTTGACAACGGCAGATCCAGATCACCAGATCGACAATAGGGGGACGAGAAATGGAAATGAAGAACTTCACAACAGGAGGGGGGAAATTGGTGTAGGTATTATGAGGTCCCCTTCTCGTTCTTTGTTGTCCGGAGTAGCTCTTTTGCCATTGCAGAGAATGACTGGGCGCCGTTGGCCATATCAGCAGCCCGAAGGTTAATGCCCTGCAGAAAGCACATTGGTGCACATTAACTGTCTGTCTGTTGTTTATTTTTTATTTTATCAGGCAACAATAGCAAGCATTCTATGTTTCTGCGGTTTTTTATGGACTTTTGGTTGATAAAATAAAATACAGAACTAGTAAGGAATGAGTAGCAATAACAAGAGTTTAGAGACTGAACTGTGGTAGATCTTGTTCAGAACGTCATGTGAACAGGAACCGTGGAACAATATTAATCCTTAGGGTATATCTAATTAAGTTAAGCACCTTGAAGCCTAGTTTCCTAACTGCATGATCTGGTTAGAGAAGCATAAGCATCTTACCTCCAACTTTTTCATATTCTCCTGCAGCTTGTTTCCAATCATTTTTGGAACACTGGTTGAGTCCTGTTCATATAAACATGAAAAGGGATTGGCAAATGGTAATTGAAATGTGGATGTTAATTATATTGTGAATTATTCTATGTGTAATTCATATGATTTGCATAGATGAGCTTAATGCACTCACATCATTTGTTGTATTTGCATATCCATACTTCATCTTTATCTGATCGACTTGACTCACTGATGTTTCATCTTCAGTTTTCTTGTTTCCTGAGCTTATCTTTTCTTCAGTCTTGGGCTTCAACTTTCCTGCATGTGCATAATTGACTTGATCACATGACACATTTTTTTTAAAAAAAATATAGTTGAATCAGAACCCAATTTTACAAAGCCACACAGTGGATTGCAAATTTATGAACATCTTATATTTACTGACCTCTAAGGGTATGGAGTCCCTTGCTGATTTTCTCTTTGCTTAGACCAGGGAAATGTGGTCCTTTTGGCTTCTGTGGGTTGTCATCAATGTCGATATCATCTTCAGACAAAAAACACATAATATAAACATAAGTATATATTGCTACACAAGTAAAAGCAAAATGATAGCATATACCTATGTCCAGCTCGACATTTTCATCATCTCGTAGTGAACTGTTCCTTCCCTCAGATGGCGGAGTAAAGTTAGTTGATGAAAATATTGAAGCCAGCTCTTCAGAAGTCGTTGCAACGCTGCCATTTGCAGCACTTTCATTTGATTTGCTTCCTTTGTTATCTTTCATAATCATTCCAAACAGACCCTGTTGAGTTCCATACTTCCGTTGTAAGAAAGTTATGTAGATGGCTTCCAGCTCTCAAAGATCAATTAATTACCTTTTTCTTTTCTTTAGGAGATTTCACTACAAAAGAAGAGTCTTCCCTGGTTGAGTTCTCTTTTCTGTATACTGTACTAATGCTGTCCACGTGCCTGTGTACAAACCATAGTACTCAGATAGCATAAGCCAATCTTCAAAATAACTAAAAGGAACTGCATCTAGGTGTTCAGTTCTAGAATCAAAATTCCTTCTTGAAATTATTAGATTATACATTGGTAATTATGGCAGTAGCTTAATATGAACCCCTGGGTCTCAAAGGCACAAAAGTGCAAAACTACTATAAAATTACATAATAACATACCGGTATATCTCATCCTGGCAGAGCGTAGAGAAAAAATAGGTCTCTTCTCCATTAAACTGTAAAATCAATTCAATTACTTTGTAAGACAATACATTATTTTACAACTGAAAATTTACATGCTATTTAGTAGATAAAGGCTTTAAACAATGAAGAGTATGAGAAAAGGATGGGCAGGCGCAGAGCATACCAAGATGGTTTCTCCATCAGATGAACATGCTATGGAACTAGTTGAATTCAAGTTTCTTGAGAACACAAAACCTCGTAAAAATGCATCCTTCAACAACGATAAGTCTGCCAGGGATCTGCAGTCACATACACAAAAAAGGAAGAACATTGACTTCACTTTAGTATCCACAGGCACATCGAAGTCTTTAAGTAAATTGTTGCCTCACCTTATTTCAATTTTCCCATTGGAGAAGACAAGTATAAGTCCAATGTCATTAGAAGAACTATGAATAAGAGAGGCGAAACAACAACTACTGTTCAATTTCTTCTTATTGATTATCTTCTTTGTGCCCTGAATGGAGTATAAAACCATAAGAACAATGACAACTCGTGGTAAAGAAAGAAAATGATATATAATTATAGATACAAATACCTGAATTGCGTGGCTCAAGGAAAATAAGCGGATCGCATTTTCAGTGCAAAGTAACAGCAATGATTCCTTGGATACTGTATCGTGGTTATCTGAAACTCCTGGTGTGTCATTGGGCAATAACTCTGTCACACAATTTTGTACAGGGAATTAGAATGCCAATAGTTAATTTATCAACAAAAACTGATAAGTATGCAATGCAATGAAGTGCACCTAACATCTGCAGAAGAAGGGCTTTAGTGGGTTTGTCAGTCTGAACTGGGTTGGGGTTCAAAAGTTTCCCATTTTCTTCCTCGATAATAAAAATAGATGAATCTTCCATAGCTGCTATCAAAATGTCCTTGTCATATCCATTATGACTATAGATTTCAAATTGCAAAGAGGCGACTCCACCAGATAGTCGACACTCAAACTGTTTTTGATATAAGATTGTAGCATCTTCTACATTGATAACTGATACCTGAAACATGGATTTTGTGACATTATAGGATTTTGTTGGCTTAGACCACTGGGACTAGATAGAGCTTAACAAATCTGAGCCACATATAAATGAAGTAAAATCCATGGGATACATGCTTAAATTTATCATTTTATCTCTATGGAATAACCAGGGACATATCGATACCCATGATACTGATCATTGCAAGCCATGAATGTTAAAAAATTTCGTGGCCATCATGAGATTCCATGGTTGCTATTTTTTAAAAAATAAATAAATAAGAAATACGAACAATAATTTGCTAATCTTGCTTGTAACCATTTAGTTTCGCTTCCCACATGTAGCATAGCAACCACATACCGATATTTGATAGTTCTGACTTGTAGATGAACAAATGTCGTTTTCTGAAACTAGGACACAAAGTCACAAACATGTTGGTGAGACCAAGGAGGCTGCCTTATATATTTACATGAAACAACATGTGGGGCTCAAGGCACTGTAAAAATCTTTAATATATGAAAATTTATTATTAATCAAGAGAAAATAATTTTCTGTCATCAATGCTAGAATATACAAGGATGAACTCTACGTTCAAGCCTAGTTCTGATATTCTGTGGGCTACTGGTTTATCCAGCTTGTTGACTAAACAGCGCCTAGGAATTACAGCCATGAAAAAAAACTGAGAATGTTTTGTACAAACTACACACAAAGATCACTTACAATTCCTTTTTCTGTCCCAGCAGCAAAATGCTTTGATTTTGAGATAGAAGACATTGTGGTTACAGCTCCTTTAAGCTTTATACTTCTGACATTGCAGTTATCTCCTTGCTTTGCTGTCAAATTATTTGATCATGTCAAGATATAGAATATATAAATTTGAAAACTCATGTATTTAAATGTGTCATGAAGAAAAATACGTCATTCTTCCAAATGATAAGACCAAGAATACCAATACTTACAGAGTCTCTTACATCTGCATCTATGAATACACTTGTAGACTATGTATCGTCCAACCAACCAAAGATACACCTTCTTAAGCAACAACATATCATATTTCTTTTCTTTTGAGGAATAGATCTGCAGGAAAGCCCCACACATCTCTTCTATACTAATATCACATTATTCTTTATCTTCAACACAAGGCATGAGATATTGCCACCTACTCACTGTCTCACCCTAGAATAAAATTGATGATGATGATAATTGTCTAGAACTCTACTTTTTTTTCTCGAACAGGAAGGAAAGCTGTGTAGCATTGCATTAATAGAAGAAGGGAGTGTTACAACACCCATCCACCCACACTCGTCTTAACAATTAATTACATTTGTGCCCGTTAGAAAAACTAATAAATGACCCGACCTAGAAGCTTAACGACCTGAGTTAGGGGCAGAGTGGAAAGACAGCCCCTTAGCTCATGCCATACACCAAAGCTGGGACTCCTCCCTCAGAGATGCTAGGGTGGGCACCATTGAACACACAGTCATTCCTATGTTTCCACATGGTACATTCTCCCAAGATGATGACTAGAACCCTACTATTACAAGTTGAAAATCATGTCACAAAGAAAAAGAACATGCGGATATTAGTCTCCGAAATTACACCTACTATCCTTTAGCCTCATGTTCCACAATTATTATTGAGCAAGTACACATTGAACTGGTAACGGTCAACATTTTGAATGACAGTATAGATGCTGTTGTAGTGTAATTTTCCATGCAAACAACATATAAGCATACCAAGATAGAAGCACCAACTGTTGGGTTAGGAACAGTGTGAGGATAACAGTACCATTTAAAAAGGAGAATATGTTGTCGCTGGAGTCCTTTTTGAATGTGACAATACGGACCTAGAAATAAGAGAAAAGAAGCTTTATTGCACTGCAAGTGCATCAGACATGGAAGCTAGAAGTCATGTCAAGTTTACCATTCCACTCCTTTCTCCAGACAACAAAATGCTAGAGGACATATCAAACTGTAATGATGTGATAGGGCTGCTAGTTGATGTATTGTCTTCATTCTGCACAATTATCAAAGTAACCAACATATTAATTGGTATGCAAATGCATAACTATGAATGCTCAAAAGTTATTGTAATTTGAAGGAACCTGCTGCTTTATCATAAAAATCTGCAGCAAATGAGGGCATGATGCATCCCAAAAGCTTATGGTTCCATCTACATGTCCAGTTATACAGAGGTTCCGGGTCTTATGAATGTTGGTAAAACTTGTTAAAGTCTGACCTTTATCCTTCATTGAAAACAGCCATGGATATTTGGTGGCTGATGAAAAATAATCCTGCACACCATTAGAAGAAGGAACAACTTGATCAAAGAGTTCAAAGTTTTTGAAAGAAATAACAAGTATATACATGCCTCATCCGAAGAAGCAAAGGCTGCAGGGTTACATGTATAGAACTTTGCAACACTGATGCCTGAATCACCATAAGGAAGCTTCACATATGAACAGTTTGGAAGTGTTGGAGGTGATCTAGATTGGGAGTGGAGATAGCGCTCAATTTCTGAATCATCATATAAACAGATCTGACCAGATTTCAACAAGAGAACAAGGGCACTTTGTCTGTGCTTATTTGGGTCACTAAGCCCTGTAACAAGTTCCATTCCTTGGCAAGATTCAGCGATAGGCAGGACCATCTTTACAATTCGCGATTCACTCTCTTCATTCAGAATCAGGACCTATTCATAAACACCAAATGGAAGGTTGAACAAAGATGCAGTTCTTACTGAACAGAAACAATCAAGATACATTATCCATGTAAGTCATCAAACTAATTTTGTCAGGAAGAAAATACAGGCTCCAACAATGTACAGAAAGGGGCAACTTTCAAATGATTCTGGGAAATAAAAACACTTTTTTGGTCAGTCATAGCTTGCCATTTAAAGTGTGATATTTCAATTTGTAGAGCAGTCAATTATAAAACCATCGATTCTAAATTTGATATTATGAAGCAAAATCTTACAGGTGATAAGGCACATTGCTATTTTATAACAGAACTCCACATGATAAGAAACAAGGTACAAGGGCAGATATAGCATGGCACTTGAAATTTATGGTAGTGGACAGTCTACAAACTATTACTTGAGCAACAGTTTAATTACTTGTTTTGTTAAAGGTCAGTGTTTCCACCTGAAATAGGTGTCCATGATCATTGAAACCATTGATATACAAACGACCTGCCTTTCCATCGCTAGAGATCCATTGCAAAGAGACTATTGGCAACTTGTCTAGCTTGTATCCTAGGTTAAGCCTCTGAATAGGTAGATTCTGGCTGCCCATAGATGAGGAATTTTGTGTACTTGTAACCTCAGGAATGGCCCAAATGTATAAATCACCATTGTCGTATCCAATAGCAATTTTGCTTCCCTTGGCACAAACCCAGCATGCTGATGTTACATTTTTAGCCTCCTTCTGTGACTGCTGCTGCATAGTTTTACCGGATATGGATACTGCTTTGCTAGCTTTAATATCCCACAAACTCATAACCCCATCTCTGAAGATAATGAGCACCCTGAGAAAAGAGTGTACCCTAATGAGACTTTCCTATACGTCTACAAATAGTGGAATGTAAGATCAAACAGGGACACTAGATTTTTTCTCGAACACGCAGGATTAACCTGTTAATTCTAGATTAGGATATATGGCTGAGCACTAGGAAGAGATTGACCTGTTCAATTCAGCCAAAGGCTGGGGAGAAACAAATATTACTTCGACATCATTACCAGCACTAGCAGTGGAACCTTCAGCAAAGAAAAAAACAAACAAACAAAATGAGTCAAATTTTAGTGTTCCACTTCAATTTACAGCTGCTCGTATTGCAAGAATTATCTAAAAACAAAACCAATATCTGAAGGGTGCCCCCCTTTTGAATGTGATCACATACTGAAAAATATGACAAATGAGATACTGATTGACAAAGTTGATTATGAGCACGGTAGACAGATATTTCTAGTTTAGCAATATCATACCATAAGATTCAGTAAAAGGAATCCAGTACGGCATGTCAGCTAGGCATCTCTGAGCCAAATCAAGCTTCAATAGAGACACATTTCCAGAACTATCTCCAACATATCTGCCAGGCACAGAATTCCCATTAGAGCACTAAACCCTTTGGAGTTCATCGACTCAGTAGTCAGCAACAGCTCTAAGTCTACAACTCACATGTAGAAGCTCTTCTGCAGCACAGAGAATGCAGTGACCGCCTTCTCAGTCGGGTGCAGATAACAGAGTTTTTTAGCATCAATGTCCCAAACCTGCACACAAGGTGCCTTCCAGATTAACAATACATGGAAGCGACAGCATCAATCAAATATATTTATCAGTTTAAAAAAAAAATCACCTCGATCTGGTTCTGGGTGTTGACATTCAGCAGAACTCCTTGGCCCTCGGCAAACTGAAACGGAGCAGCTTAGAAAGAGACGCATCCAAGTCTCGCCACGCGACATTGGACACGCAGATTAAGCAGTGGGATTGGCGAGCGACGGGAGGGCGGTGGTACCTGCAAGAACCTGGAAGGGAGTGGGGAGGGCGACTGGAGCAACGCCTGCGTGTTGTCGCGGCCGAACAGCTTGATCTGCCCATTCCTGAAAGCAATCGCAGAGAAATGGGGAGTGAGCCGGAAGCGGAAGGTAGCGAGGCTGCGGCCGTGTTTGTTACCTGGTGGCGACGGCGAGGACGTGTAGGACGGGGTCGTAGGCGAGGAGGGTGGCGTCGGCCGGGACGCCATAGTGGAAGGCTAGCCGCGGGCTGACGTCCTCGGCGCGCAGGGAGCTGATGGTGCCGATATGCTGCTGTTGAAATAAACGAATAAAAATTTTGATTTCAAAGCCAGCATCACCTGCTTCCGTAGCATAGTGGTAGTGCGTTCGCTTCGTAAGCGAAAGGTCGCGAGTTCGATCCTCGCCGGGAGCTGTTGTTATTGTTTTTGTATTTTTGACATATTTCCTATTATTGTAATTTTCTTTCTTTTCTTTGGTCCGAGTGAGGAAATGCACTATGAAGAAGTACCCACTTTTCTTATCTTTTCCGCATGTAATCATGCTGTGCAAAATTATAGCTTGTTTGTTTGTTTATTAAATTAACAAATATATTAACATCTAGGAGTTCAAATTAATGCTTTATCGAAACACCCATAGACAATTCAGTGGAACTAATTTAACATTATAATTGGTTGATTTATTTTCATACGAACTTAACCAATGTTAAAGAAATTTGATTCAGAGTAAAAAAAAGAACGGTGATTGCTAAACGATCTTCGAGATGAACTCTACCCCCACCAAGCTGGTAAAAAATCCAGCCTAGAGTGAGGCCTTGTTTAGTTTTCAAAAAAATTTAAGATTCTTCGTGACATTAAGCATAAACAAAAACTAATGATTAAATAATATTTGTCAAATAAAAACAAAAGTACTATAGTGGCTAAAAATCCAAAATTCTAGAAACTAAACAAGGCCTGAATTTTGTGCAATGATTAGCGAGGGGCCCAAAAAACCAAAAGATAGGTTAGGTGGCACAAATCGCGGGTCTCCTGGACCAGCCGCACCGGCCTTGCACTGCTGCACATGGCCGGTCACGTCAACCTAGCATGCACCCCTCCGGATTATTTTTGCATCATGAAGGGGTGTTTAGATATCTTTAAAATTCTAAAGATTTATAAAATTTTTTGTCACATTAAATCTTTAGATGTGTATATTATATAAAGCATTAAATATAGATAAAAAATAACTAATTGCATGATTTGTCTATAATTTACACGAATTTTTTTTAAAACTTAGCAAGTCTATAGTTGGACAATAATTATCAAATAAAAACAAAAATACTATATCCAAACAAAAAAAAATGATCTAAACAGGCCGAGCTGCCAGACGTCTCGGATCTAGCCAATTGAATACCATACACGTACTACTCCCGATTCCAGACTCCAGTTGGACAAAAACATACTATATGCTACCAACGTACGATGACGGATTATCTCTGCCGCCCTCCGTGTCACTGTCAGTACATGACCTGCTCTCTCCCTTATCTCGCTAACTACTCCCGTACTCCGTAGCACTGTGAAATTGATTACTACTCCTTTTTTTTTCTTTTAACAATGCAATCCACGCATCATTCCTTGAACTCTGCAACAGTCACCGTCTCCAATTCCCCTCCTTGGCACAGCACAAGTGCCCTGCCGCCTGCCAGACATGGACCGTGCCAGGTAACACAAACGAACAAGGCAGCATTTGAAGCCACAGCCAAAAAGAAAAAAAAAAAAAAGAGCGACTCGATGCAAAGCCGGCGTTCGATACGTTGAACCCAGCATTGGAAGAAACGTATCTCGTTGATCTCGAAGAACCGGCCAGACGTTTTTAATGTAACTAGATGCCATGTTTTATATCCACGTACTGCTGCTGCTATCTGAACTGGTCAATGCAAACTCTTATGTCTTATCCATCTCGATCGCCTTTAACAAAAATCATGCTTCCACATAAGCTCTGGCCTTGTTTAGTTCGTAAAAATTTTCAAGATTCTCTGTCACATCGAATCTTTGGTCGCATGCATGAAGCATTAAATATAGACGAAAATAAAACAAACGGTACAGTTTACCTGTAATTTGTGAGATGAATCTTTTGAGTCTAGTTACTCCGTGATTGGACAATGTTTGTTAAATAAAAACGAAATGCTACAGTAGCCAAAAACAAAAGTTTTTGCGAACTGAACAAGGCCTCTATGTATCTTTGTGCGAGCCTCTATGTTTCTGTGCATAATAAAGAATAACTATATGTATTAGTCGATGTAAAAGGTAAGATATCAAGCCTCTGTGCCTGCGGACCAGCTACGGCTTACTTTTCACTTTCACCACTGATAGGGATAATTTCTGCTGGGAATAAACTACGGCTTGCCTCCGAAAAAACAATATGCTAGTGGCTCGACATTTATGGGATCACATGGTCTCTACGCGTGCCGTATTGATTTCCTGGGGTGTCCTACATTTTTGAAAATTTGAAACAGAGCTTCGATTGAAACCCATGTCTCTGTCAGACTGTAGTAACGAGCCATACGGCACGGCCGGCACGGCACGGTGTCTGCGAGGACATTCTTTTCCCAGTTTCCGAAAGGAAAACAATGCATGAAAACGGAAAACAGG
>Ga0182004_10002926_pt1 | contig 13460 bp, 12 predicted proteins | sample Sormic07211540_1_FD_120479 | JGI IMG/M metagenome (GOLD analysis project Ga0182004, IMG submission 120479) | Endophyte microbial communities from Sorghum bicolor roots, Mead, Nebraska, USA - 072115-40_1 MetaG | ecosystem: Host-associated > Plants > Roots > Unclassified | place: USA: Nebraska...
AAGCTTGAGAATCATATAGACAAGGATAATAAGAGAAAGGTACACTTGCAAACTCCCTCGTGGATTCAAGACCAAGAAAAAGAAGAAATTAATATACCCATATGGTTGCTAGGTTGTCACAAGTTGCCCTTCAAATTAATCAGTGTAAAATGGACTAGTAGCGTGGCTGTACACCAAAAAAGTGACTTGCAAGTTAGCATGAAAAAAAACCTAACCCAACAAAAAATATTGTTTCGATGTAGTTAGATACATACCAATACACATGGGTTGAAGTGATTTATAGTGGAATTTAAATTAAATTTCATCTCAATGCACCCGACACATAGATAGACGTGAATTCGACAACATCCAAATAAGACCTTGTATACAAAGTTAACGCATGTATATATATGTCACGTGTTAAAGTGTCGTGTGAATTTACACTGTTGTTCGTTAAATGGGTGGCTAGCTGAATCTAGAGACAGATAACTCAACTAATTGAAAATCCCTTTAATATCCATGCGTTAGTGTCATGCCATAGACAAAATGTTAATTTACGAGAACTATTGTCTCAATAGTTATATACCAAAAAAAGTGTCACTTTCTTAGTCATCCACACCTTGAGCTTCATTTCTTCCTCTCCAAAGAAATCCCCTTTGAATTTGGTCAATGACAGATCTTTTATATTGCATCTACTATATAAGTTGTTTTAAGGGAGTATGCAATATCAAATGAGGATATAGAAGAATATTGTCGCAACACATTGACTAAAGCTTGTCTCTAATATTTTTTAGGGAAAAGGGAGAGGGACTGTCTCCTTTATTTAGGAGAGCAAACGTTTCTTTTAGGAGATCTCTTTTAGGAGATTTTTTAAAAATAAGTTGTCTAGCCCTCACTCTCGGGTGTGGGGAGTCCACTCCACACCTATGTTTTTATTACGCCACTACTGCCCACTACGCCTATGGAGACCTCCATGGCTATGGTCACCCCACCCCACCATGTCTGCCTGCCTCCTCTGTGGCTCTGTCGCCTATGCCTTGTCACCGTCTCTTACCGCCCTGGGAAAGAGAAAGAAAAGAGAAGAGAAGAATCAAATAAGAATCGCCCCAAAGCACTACTCGAGTGTAGTATAAGATCTCTAAAAAAGTTTATAAATATAGGAGATGAGATAAGAGATTTGGAGCAGCACCTCTTCTATCTTCTAAAATACGTACTATCTTGTAGATATAGAAAATCGGATACTATATCCAGTGGAGATATTTTCGTAACTCCTCTAACATGTCGGAGGAAATAACTATTGCCACGTTGCAGCACTTTCCGCACCAGAAATGTTCGGACTTCCTTTCAAAAAAAAAAAAACTGTTCATACTTGCGTGTGAATCGGAAATCGCCACGGCCCACGCCGCGTTCAAAAAATCCGCGGCATTTCCCCTCAAGAGGTACTCCGGGCCGCCCGATCTCACACGGACGCTTACGATCGTGACCGGTCTCCGGTTACCCGATTCCAATTCCAGCGGCGACGCTACCACTCCGATCCCCAACCCGAGCCCGATACCGTCGCCTCATCATCTCATCCGCTGCGTGCCGCACCGCACCGCAGATCCCTGGCTGGCCTGGCTTCACGCGGCGTTAAAAAATCCGGAGCCGTGCTGGCGCTGGGAACCCCCCGCCCGCCCGCTCTCCTCTTCTCGGGCAGACGGGCACCGCTTCGCCTTCTCCGCGCAGGCAAGAGCAGCCAGCCGCTTCGGGATCGGGACGCGGAGAGGGGAAAGGCGAGTCGTCGTCCGTCCACGGCAGCTTCCCTCCCTCTCCTCTCCGCCCCCGCTTACCCTAGGCCGGCCCCGCCTGCGCCCCGCCCCTCTCCCCGCCGCCGCACGATGAGCACCTCTCCCGCCTCCGCCTCCGCCGCAGCCGCCGCCGCCGCGTCGCCTCCCGCTGCCGACGAGGCCGCGCGGGCGACGGAGACGGTGGTGGTCGACGAGAGGGTCGCCTCACACGTGGACCCGTTCCTCGTCGAGGCGCTCGACAACCCTCGCCATCGCCTCATGGGTACGTGCCGAGCCGCCCCTTGTCTGTTCGCTCACCACATCGCCTCTTGCGCCTGCGATTTCGGTGTCGTAGGATCATGCTTGTGCGGATGTGATGGTTGCTGTGGCTTTGCGTCCGTGGGCGGCGGGATTTGGGCCCGGATTCCCGCGCCTTGTCCCTAGGGTTTGGGACTGGTGCTTCCTCAGTGCGGAATTGGGGATTAGGATTTCCTTTAGGTTTGATTTATCTCGGGAAGCGGCGGGATGATAGCCTAGTAGTGCAATTGTGGTAATTCCTAAGTTTCCTGATTTATCTCTGGCTTATTTAGCTTGTAATATATATATACTTGCTGCTGCTGATTATGCTTTCAGCCTGCAATTTTATGCGCTACAAAACAATACTGATCGTCGACCTGTAGTTTTGGCTCAGTTATAGGTTTACAGTTGGTTTAGTGTATCGAAAACTTGCTGTTAAAGATGAATGGATGCATGATTGTCAGGAATCAAGCTGACTCTTTTTTGGGCAATTGTTGTAGCCTCTACAATGCTACTAGCAGTGTACTGAAAGGAGGAGCGATCTGTTCAGTGAATTGAAATGGTATTACCCAGAACACTTCGCTTCCAACCCGAGTACCACCAAATTCCTACTTGCCATGGGCCTGTGCTGCTTACATTTGGAATTGGTGGTTCAGTGCAGTTGTACTTGGCATGGGCTGTACAGTATGCATAGCACTGCTCTTCTTCGAATCACTACTTAATTGTTCTTTGTTTTTGGCCTTAGATTGTAGATTTCACAAGATTACTAGTATGTTGGGCTAATAGTTGCAAACCTACAACATTTTGTGCCCATTTTACAAACCCACAACTATTTTGGTTTGGTTTGATTTGCATGAAACTACAACTTTGTAACTATTCCCCTCTCAAAATGGCCAATTGGGTCCACATGTCAGTGGCAGTACATCACATTTGGCATGCAGGCCTTTGTCATGAGCATATAGCTGGCATGTAGGCATAGATAAGACCATGAAAGTGGAATAATAACAAAGTTGTAGTTTCATGAGAACAAATCCCAAAATATTGGTAGGTTTGTGTTTAATCTACTATAGATTGTGTTTGCAATGAATCATAAGCTCTAAGTATTTTTGGTTAGTGGTGATATAAATGGTTTACTACACGAGTGAACTATCCACATATCAACCTGTGTCCCTGTCTCCCCATTCTCCACTCTTATGCCAGTATTCTCTACCACCAGATTTTAACAATATGATATTAGATCTTTTGCCTTATTTTTTTGGTTGCTTTTTTGCCTTAAAACCACATCTTGGCTCTGAAGTTTGTGCCTTCACCTCATCCAAACTCCTAGGCACGTGCCTCGCATGACTGTACTCTGTACATAGTATGGTCGCTTGGTGAATACATGAAACAATAATAATGAATTCTATGCAATGAACACTAGTTGCACCTGGATCTGCACCATGGATTTTTTCAGAATAATAATAACACATAAATTGAACATTTTATGCATTTTACTTATATTATATGCTTACATTTTTGTACTTTTACTTATATTATATGTCTACATTTTTGTTGTCAGTAGGTTATTTTTCATATTTAGTCTTTCATTATTACATAATCATTCCAGTTCTCTCTTATTACAGTTCTACGAATGGAACTGGATATACAAAACTTCATGCAGAACCCTCAGCTGCAGGAGTTTGAATTCCAGAACTATCCGACTTCTTACCTCCGCTGTGCTGCTCATCGTGTTGCACAACATTATGGCTTAGAGACTATAGTAGCAGATAGTTTAGTAGAAGGCTCAGTTAGCAGGATTGTTGCAAGAAAAACACCAGAAAGCAGGTATCCTGCAATTGCTTTATCAGAAGTTCCTAGCAGACAAGCAAGAAATGATCATGAAGCGGCAGAGAAGCTTAAGTTTGTCATCTATCAAAGGCCCAAAGCATTCCAAAATGGAAGCGCTGATTCTAGAAACATGAATGGTGCACCAAAAACTGTTGAAGAGAGAATAGAGGAATATAATAAAGCACGAGCACGCATCTTCAATGGTTCTATTTCTGCAGATTCTGATGCTGCAAGTGTTTTGGGAACTCTTTCCACTGGCAGAGATGAGGCAGTGAATGTTGAGCCTTCTGTTGATGAAATCAAAATCAGCACAATGAACAGCCGCTCCAGAGTTGCTGTTTTCAAGGATACTGAAAAGGATCGTAGTGACCCAGACTACGATCGAAACTACACAAGGTTAGCATATCCATCAGTAGAATTTTTTGTTGTGGCCACCAATTGATGTTAGGATGAGATGGTGAAGGTCTAACATATATCCTCTTGCAGGTATGTTAGGAACCCAGTGCCTGACTTCAACTTGAGCCCAGGTGCCTTCAACTTTGTTGTGCCCCAGTTTATGCAGTACGGTGTTGGTTATATGCAATCTCCTGGCATGTCCACAAACCAGCCTACTGTGTACTTTGGCCAGCCTGATCTAGCAATGGGGTCTTCTTCTGGAGCTACTGTCTACCCACATTGGCCAACGCCAGCAATGATGTATCCCCATTGCTATGATAATGTTGGTCCAATGATATCTCAGGTGAGCATAATCAAATAACTGAATTCTGACATTGCAAATATTGCATTTTGAGTATACTGTGCACCTTCAGCTATAATCTCCAATTGTAATACTATCCTCTGCTGAAGCATTAGAGCTTATCTTTTTTGATCATGTTTTCTATATTTCAGTAGTAGCCCTACAAAAGTTTTAATGTTTAGATGTGAATAGCCAGCAAACGTATTCTGGCTACAAATTAGTTTAACGAGAAGAACATGTTTTTGGGAACTCAAGCTCAATCTGTACATTCTATTTTCATATATGAAATTCCATACTCATGTGAAGATACAGGCAGGTTGAGCTTACAATTTTTGCTAGCCAAACTTTTAAGAATGCCAGATTCTTGTTACTGGAGGGGGACTGATGATCCCTTTTGCATTGCTTGATAGGAGACTTTTTACATTTTTATTCTTTGTAAAGGTGATGTTATGTAGTATGCTTAATAGGGTCTGCAGTCTTGCAACTTGAAAATGACCCCTCAAACAAATGAAAACCTGACAGTTAAATTTATTCGGGATTTCTTCCTTCTGACGAACTGAACATCATCTTTTGTTGTTCTCGCAGGTTCCTCTGTACCAATCTTTCAACCATGGTTAGGAGATTCTTTCTGCTTGCTGGAAAGTTGGGAACACTCTCTGTTGAACTTGCTATGTTGTGCTGTCCTATGTTAAGTGGAGTTACTTTAGATTCGAGCCATTTCTATTACAAAAAATTCATGTAGCGTCGAACGTAGTCTGTATAAGGAGTCCTAATTCGTTGAAACTATTATCGTGAACTAGTCTGGAACTGTGATGCTTGTCTAATGTCTAGTTCTCGTCTGCAATTTGCTCTCGGTTTAGGGTTCACCGCCTGGTCTTGAACTGTGGTATGGTCGTACTGGTACAACCAGGTTCACCGCCTGGTGTCTTTTTATTTTTGACCCCCTTTTAATCATATATTTTAAAACAATCTTCCCTAAAAGTTATCTTTAGATCTAATAATCCACTTGGTTGTGCCACACCACAATGGCGACCTAATAAAGTTGTTGTCTCGTGTATTGACACGATAAAGCTATCAAGTTGGGATCACTTGTCGGACATGGTGATCTTGTTGTACCATTTCTTGTAGTACCACAAAGTGTTTTTGTCATGTCACTCTATGTCACTCTTTGGAGTGATATTTCGTTCGGTACCACAGTGGTTGTCATGATACTCCATTTGGAGCGATTGCGATAGCTATATTTCGTTACCTTTTGTATCCCGTTAAGTCATTATAATTTTATCTCATGAAACTTAGGGGGTGTTTGGTTTAGGATGTTAAAATTTAATAGGTACTATAGCAGTTTCGTCTTATTTAACAATTAGTATCCAATCAGTCTGACGACTAATTAGGCTTAAATGATTAGTTTCTCAAATTACTCTCCAGCTGTGTTTTTAGTTTTTAGTTTTATAAATAGTTTATATTTAGTACTTTACGTATGTGTCTAAACATTCGATATGACGGGTGGTAAACTTTTAACAGGGCAGACCAAACGGGGCCTTAATATACTAGTATATTGTCCGTGCTAACGCTACGGCGATATCTAAGATAACACACATTAGATAGTCATTCATCAAACTTAGTAAAAAATCTATCTTATGAATGTGAAAAATATGGTAAATCTAAAGCAATCTATTACATTTGATCAATGGTTATTACAGATGTGTTAGCCTGTTGCTATAGCCATCTTTCGGTAATTTCCATATTATTTCAGGCCTTGTTTAGTTCCCAAAAATTTTCAAGATTTCCCGTCACATCGAATCTTTATACACATGCATGAAGCATTAAATGTAGATGAAAATAAAAACTAATTGCACAGTTTGTCTATAATTTGCGAGACGAATATTTTGAGCCTAGTTACTTCATAATTGGATAATAATTGTCACAAACAAACGAAAGTGCTACAGTTGCCAAAACCAAAAATTTTCGCGAACTGAATAAGGCCTCAGGATTAAATGGGTGGCCTCCGCCTAGCCATCTTGCTGCTGCTTCTTCCTCCTCATCTTTCCTACTTGGCGGCCGATGCATTTATCTATGAGATAAGGATTAAAAAGTTAAGGCTGATGGAACTCATGTGTTTGTACTGTGTAACATTCGAAAAAAACTATATTATACTAATTTGTTGTCAACTACTAAGATGTATCATGACCAGATATATCATCCGTGCTAACTCTATGGTAAGTAAAATACAAAACAAGAGCGGAGTTCGTGTGACGGCGGCGGAGCCCACCCACCGCCCCTACAAAGGCCTAGGTTGTGCTGCACGAGCATTGCATGGCTGCAGATGCTGATGGATAAAATCATGTAATGACTTCCTCGGCCTACTGTGGATGAACTGCGGAAATATTTGGCAGCAATATCCCGGCGCAATGCCTTCGATTTATCACTAATTAACTAACAAATAACATGCCTGACTAAGCTGATCATTTATTAGTGGATTCTTTATTACTGTGGAGAGATTAGAATTGGACATAAACAACCCAAGTATACTAAAAGAATTGCAACCGCAAGAGATAGTGACAGAAAAAAAAAATATTAGAATGGTTCAAAAGTCCTGCAGATAGAACTAAAATAGTGCACATCGAAAAAGATGAATGGATAGAAGAGTAACCATTCCTGAATTCAGAATCTCTCTACAACCACCTAGAACAAATCTCACTACATGAAAGCTAACCTGTGAAGTGTGAATCAAATCCAGATGCCCCAGGTCCGCCTCGCTCTGGTAGTAAACGATGGCCACCTCCCGAAGCCCATCCTCCCAGCACATGATCCCGGCGACCGGCGTCCACCATCGCCACCCACCAGAACACGGGAACAGCCCCAGACCCCGTTGGCCGCGAGGGCCCAGCGTACGAGCTCTAGCGGGAGGCCATCCCGGCCTCTCCTCGCAGCGAGCCCGATCTGGCGGCTGGCGATGGCCTCCGCTCACCTTGACCCCGTGCCTTGCCATGGCCTCGCCGCTCCACTTGCTCCTCTAGCGGCAGGAATTGCGAAAGCATCAAAGATTCATTTTTTTTTCTGAATCTGAAAAAAGACAATACAGAAGTTGGGTGCATGCGGGATTCGATATCTGGTGGCCTGGCGCCCGAGGATGAGGAGGACCATACACTCAATCCTCGCCCTTGATTTTGAGTGAGCAAGAAGAGAGAATGTTTAAAATTAATCTGGACAGTTCATTTCTAAGGTGTAATTTTTTTGGTATATTTTTATGGGTACCTGGTTGGAGGGATCCTGGGGATTTTTTTTTTGTGGATGTAGGATAGAAAATGTTGGTGTATTAGTAGGGTAGATAGATAGATGTAGCAAGTGCAAACAGTTCTGACAGAGAGTGACTAGCATTGGCTTTTCTATTCCGTTAACTTATTATGATTTAATCTCAACGAAACTTGCCTAAGGCCTTGTTTAGTTCCAAAAAAATTTGCAAAATTTTTCAGATTCTCCGTCACATCGAATCTTTAGACGCATGCATGGAGTATTAAATATAGATGAAAATTAAAACTAATTGCACAGTTTGGTCGAAATTGACGAGACGAATCTTTTGAGCCTAGTTAGTCCATGATTGGATAATATTTGTCAAATACAAACGAAAGTGCTACAGAATCGATTTTTCAAAAAATTTTGAAACTAAACAAGGCCCAAATTTTCCTAACTTTATAGCTCACCGTACTGCTGAATCGGCCGGGCCCACGGGGCGGCTCACCCTCGGGCTCCCTCGGCCCAAATCCAGAAGACCCGCACGCTGCACGCATCCACCAAGGCCTTTCCAAACTCTCAATCCTTCAAAGCCCAGACAGCCCAGAGCAGGCCTGCAAAATGTGTTCATAGTTTTTCTTGGAAGTATACCATAGATCCTCTGCGCACTCATGGTTCCAAGATCCAAACAGGACTAGAGGCAGCATTCCCCACCCAAAAATTTTTCATCCATCCCATCAAATCTTTGGACACATACATAAAACATTAAATGTAAATAAAAAATAAACTAATTACACAGTTTAGTTGAGAATCACGAGACGAATCTTTTAAGTCCAGTTACTCCATGATTAGCCTTAAGTGCTACAGTAACCCACATATGCTAATGACAGATTAATTATGCTTAATAAATTTGTCTTGCAGTTTCCTGACGAGCTATGTAATTTGTTCTTTTATTAGTTTCTAAAAACCCCTCCCGACATCCTTCCGACACATCCGATGTGACACCCAAAAAATTTTCGTTCCCAAGCCCTTAAATTAGTCGTAGATTCCGGGTGCCTCCAAATTCGTTGCACTTGCGATCAAACATGCCACAGACAATGTGCCCACCACATTCTTTACACTTGTTGTGGATCAACGATACATATATATGTTTAGCCCATATCCCCGGATTAGACGAGATTTTATATATACATATATTAGGTTAGATTAGAGTAATCACTTGTGGCATCAGCAGGGGCATGAGCTCAGTGGCACCACCAAGTGGAAGTGGCGCGCATTATAAAACGCAATCAGATTCTCCCGGCCGCGCCAGTGGGCATGATTGGCAATACACTATCATATCTTATCTCGTCGTCTCGTGGATAGGTGCTGCGTGTTTACGGCCGCATAAACTAATGGCGGCGCGGGTCGCGGGCGCATGCTGCAGAGTGTGAGATGAGATCCATCTCGAATCGATGGAGCTGAGCTGAGCTGAGCCTTGCTCAACCGTTTAATATTCCTTCATGGCATCTGCTGTGCTGGGGACAATAATTAATAAGATATATATATCTCTAATGCCAGCATCTTCTTCTGCTAACTGAAAGATATTCTGGTAGTAGCTGTACTCCCAAGCAAGAAGCATCTCTATTGTCTCTCTCTGTTTGCAGATATACTCGGACGATCTGTAGGATTTGGTGTGGTAGCCGGTGGTTGTACTTTGTATGTGGGATGATGCCCATCAGATCCTGTGAAGCTTCCTTCTGATGCAGGACACAGGAGCACCCATGAATTTTCTTTTCTTTTTTCTGAATCACTGACTTGGAGATTTGCAGCATGACTGCAATTATATTGAGCATTCTGATCGGTAGGTGGCTTACCTGCCGTGCCGAAGGAGGGGGGCACAAGGGAGGCATGACATGGTGACCTAGAGTATTCTAGTTTTGACACCATATGGTGTCTCCATGTCCAGAGGAATATATATTTATACCTGAACCGACAGTGAGAGCATGACCTTACAACCAACAGTGCATCAGTACGCCACTAAGCAGCAGCAAGCCGATCAGACGCTCCGCACTTGGAAAGTTTCTCTTCCCTGACACCATCGTGGTACTGTATTATTAGTATAAAGACTGAATGGACTTGTAAAATACAGTTCAGATCATAACTAGGAGGAATCAGACCATCTGATTTCTGAACTAATGCTGCTGCTGCAGGCTACAGCTGGACTAGACTAGTGAGAAATTCACTGGTATTTTGTATTAGCATGTGCTGCAATGTCATCTACTAGCATCTATCTGTTCTGCATAGTCTGTATTAGCCTTTACCAAAATTCATTCTTCTTCTATGAACTAGCAAAACAATTTGCAGGCTTAGATTCTGGGGCTTTTATGAATGATGAAATATTCTAATTCGATCCATTGAATAATAGTAGCTCATTATGTATACAACAAAAAAAATGGAGAGATTGGCTTGTAGGGAACTCTTTTTGTTTAGTTACATATAGGAAAAAAAATGGATAGATTGGCTTGACTCGGCTAATAAACAACAAACATACAAAGATGATATTGTCATGAGATAAGACTGACATGGAGATTTTCTCCCCCATTTTCCTTTTATTCTAGAAGACGACGGCTTTCAGAAAACAACCCCAATCTTGTCAGTAGTCAACTGGCTAGTCCTTTGGCCAATGAACACCTGGGTCCCAATTCTTATGTCCGGCATCACAGATTTGGTCATCTCAATGCAGAAACTGCCTAAATCTCCGAACATTTACAGAACCAATAAGCCGGAACATGGAGCTTTATGGTTCAGATATCCTGGTTTTTCCGCCCTTTAATTGGCACTAAATTCTGTACTATGCTGTCGCTGTTTACTATTACTCGATCCTAACCACCACTGTTTGGGAGTGTGAGAAAACAGAGCATCAAGAAAGCATGCCTGTCCCCCAGCCCAGTCCATGGAAGAGCTCTCTCTCTCAGCCGCTTGCGATGATGGTGACCAGCAGTGATAAACAAATGCCAACCAAACTGGCAGGCACTTCCTTAACCTGACGGCTAGGCAACGCTTAGCTTGCAGTCAACTTTTTATCCTGCTCTCACCTCTAGATGAATGATGCTATCAGCCTTTGGATTAAACTACTACAAGGGATTACCAAGGGAATGTCACTTTTTCACGTCCAAAGCAAAGCTTGTGTCTGCTCTTGTTTATTCCCTGCTGCAAGAGCACAAGTGAAAGCTGCAGTTTACTTTGACTGGACGTAGGCGGCTCGATTGTGCGTGAAAGTGAAACTTTGGGCCTAACTCCGGGGAATTTTGCTAAGCCTTTTGCGAGTTGGATTCTCTAGACGAATCTGCAGATGCTGTGCCCACCAATTAGTTGATACTATCAGAGAGCATGCACACAGACAGAATTTTAGTTCTTTGTAACAGGCATCTACTGACTACTGCTACTACTGTCTCTGGTCTAGCTAGACCCTCCATCAAAATTCAAGTGGAAAGAATCCAAGGTTAGTCACTGCTAAAAAGCTGGACAAAAGAATATTAATTAGCATGCTTGCTTTTTTACTTTTGATTAATAATTCAATCCGAACAAGAGGATAAATGAATTAGCATATCCTGTCTGAAAGTTGTTTAGCCTGAAACATACTCCTATTCAGACAACACAGAGAAGTGACCAAAGGTTTGGACAGGGTGAGAGGATCCAGCAGCGCCACATCAATACCTTGTACGAGCAGCTAAACGAACAATTCTGTGGTGTCAAACCGTCCTGTCCTTCTCAGCGAATAAAATTGAAAGAATCTGAAGGTCACCGTCACCCGGACAAACATCGCTGTCGCTATGCAATCTCCAAACCCCAGTTGATAGCTCGAAATCTCCCAACTCCCAGTTTGTTAATTGCTAGTGCCAAAGCCAACCCCATGTCATGCCATATCATTGTTTGTTCATCCATCGATCCACCGTCGCATTTCCGAACATGAGGCACCGCCGTACCTAAAGGCTTAATTAAATAACAAATCTCGGCTGATGTGTGGCCTAGAATTATATACTAGTAGTTCATTAGGTGATGGCGATAAGGAGGAACAAAGGATCAATGACTTTGGTGATAGAGAAAGAATAAAAAGAACAATGACTTGTTGTTTGTTTTTTTTTAAAAAAAAAAAGAAAAAAGAATTATTGGATTACATGGGGAAGAAAGAACTCTTTCATGCTGGATTGTTTAATCAAAGGCGATAAAGATTCGCCATAGACCAAAATTGTTTTTGGGCATGATATGCTGCCGCATATGTTGAGGGGAGGATACTTGATTTGCCAATCATCACTGAAATTTGAGGCTAACTACTTTTTTTTTCTATGAATGACACTCCCGAACCTGTTGGATCGCTTTGACTCTATTGATTCTTTCGGCTGAAAATCCGCTCCTTCAGATTTTCTTTTTTCTAAAACAATTTCTTATTCTCACTTTATGCAAATTATGAGTAGGACTAATTTTAGTATAATATTTCTTTTGAATCACAATCTACACGCACTTCCTGATCCTGAAAGATAATACTATTTCTCAGAAGTTACGGATAGTACTGCATCTGATAACAGGGATAAGCAGATCGGATACTGACAGACGGGTCAGACCCAGGGCTAATGCTCTCAGTATCACGCAGCACTCTTATCCGTGTGTCTGAGGACTGCGAATCGTCCATGTGTCCCTGGACGTCCCAGTCATGGCGACCCATCAGGTCAGGTGTTCAAGTGCCTCCCGACTTCCTGCGAAAGCTCAAACGCTGGGCCTTGTTTACCTCCGAAAAGATTTTAGATTTCGGTACCGTAGTATTTTCGTTTTTATTTGAAAAATATTATCCAATCATAGACTAAATAGGCTCAAAAGATTCATCTCGTGATTTATCAGCAAACTGTGTAATTAGTTTTTGTTTTCATCTATATTTAGTTCTTAATGCATGTGCCGCAAGATTCGATGTGACGAGAGATCTTGAAAACTTTTTAGATTTCGGTGGAAACTAAACAAAGCCTAGGCCACTTGCGGAAGCAACAACATTCCAAGGGCCGGCCCTCTCCGTCCGTTCATTCACATATTCCGCGTGTACGATGGCAAAAGAAACAAATACAGAAACCGATATAATAATCTAAGGGCAATATCTACGATGGTGTGAGAAAATACATACACGGCCAGAATATATACGGCAGTGGAGCTAGAAAATTTTACATGCCGGGACAATTCTTATTATGCAGGAATATTTATCTGGGAAGATGGTATATTGAAATTTGAAAATTGGTTACCCTCAATAATAATAAATGTAGTGAGGAGAAATGGAAATTTGATCATGAAGAAATCCAGTGAGGAGAATGCATGCTTAACATTGCATTTCATTGTCGGGCAATTTGAATGAATCGGCATTAGCAGCCCCTTCAAAGACCGTTGCGCACGGTGTATACTCATATACTCAATTCTTTTAAATTATAAGTTGGTTTGACTTTTTTAGATATATTTTTTTACTATGTATTTAGACATAGTGTATATGTATAGGTCAAAAAAAAGTTCTATAATTTGAAATAGAGGGAGAATTTTCCTATCCTGTAATAATGAAGCGCCAATTCGAGGTCGCTATGGTAAAAACTATTATTAGCTGATTTATT
>Ga0182004_10002927_pt1 | contig 13457 bp, 10 predicted proteins | sample Sormic07211540_1_FD_120479 | JGI IMG/M metagenome (GOLD analysis project Ga0182004, IMG submission 120479) | Endophyte microbial communities from Sorghum bicolor roots, Mead, Nebraska, USA - 072115-40_1 MetaG | ecosystem: Host-associated > Plants > Roots > Unclassified | place: USA: Nebraska...
CACTCCATCCCCAAGGATTTCATTATCCCCAATTTCTTTGCCCCTATCCTGATTCAAATTTTTCGAAGAAATTTGCTTCTCAGCCTCCATTATAAAGCTCAGTTGGACACAGGACACAAAAAATCCCCAACTTATTGCCACTTCAATAGATCAAGCTAATAAATCTGTCTGCTCCTCCAATCGCAGACCAAGGGCGGGCAGCGAAGCCAGGTTCGCCCCTTAGTCGTCCCGAGTTGCAGAGAAGAGAGAGCAGCAAAGATAGGCAGCTGACGAACAAAGAACTAGCAAACTGTGTCACCTGTTGCTTCTTGAGACGATCCCAAAAGCAGCCGGAAGCTCCCGAATCCCAGGATCCGCCACAGGGAATGTGAAAGCCGAGCTTGGGATTGGAGAAGATCGAAAGATTCGATGCTTTATCAGCTCGAAAGTAATAGCTCAGAAGGAGAAAAGCAGCATCTCTCTACTGTTCACAGGGAACCCTCGAGAAGGCACACGCGTTTGGGAGCTTGGGATGCTGCCGATTGAACACCATGTTTCTTTGCAAGGTTTACATAGTTCATGGCCCATTGGGCCATACTACTACACATATACACACACAGCCCAGCACCGATTTACCCATTTTATCTGAAATAAGGAAAGGCCATATATATGCTATTTAATATTCGTGATTTATTGTACAGAAATCATTTTCCCCTCTTTCTTTTTCTTAATTTAAATACTATAATACAGTTTATTTAGTAGACACTCTAATTAATTAATGACCGGTTTTTAAGAGTGAGGTGTGGTTAATAAAATGAAGCAAAAGCTATGTGCTGTTATGCAATTACCTTCTGGGAGAAAAAGAAACATTACTTTTTTTATCAGGAAGAAGTGAAGGACACTACCTACGTACGCCAAACTATATGCGAGTATGCTTGAGTTTATCAGCCACATTTGGTAGCCATTTTGTAATATTTTTTCTCTCGTAACAAATTAATGAATAGTTTTTTCTGCCATGACTTTTCAGTCATGCTAAACTTTTTTTCTCTCTCAAACAACGCCTAGATGAGAAGCGTCTAGTTTCATTACTGATGCTACTATTTGTCAATGTGTTAGATGCCCCACAATTAAATTTGAACTCAACCATATAGTTTATACTCCTATAAAGTATTGCGATCCAAGACTCCACATATAAAACTGAAGTCTCAAAACTAGTTCACACGGAAAGGGTCTTGCAGTTTGCCCTGTGGGGTTTTCAATCCGAAGTAAGTAACCTTTGAAAGTGATGGTATTTCATGACTTAGGAGTTGTCCTGGATTATTGGTGAAGTCTTCCTTGTATATCTTTCTGTCCTATGTGTGACCAACAACTGAGGCCTTCTTTAGTTCACCTAAAAAACAAAAACTTTTCAAGATTCTTCGTCACATCGAATCTTGCGGTACATACATGAAGAACTAAATATAGACAAAAATAAAAACTAATTGTATAGTTTACCTGTAAATCACGAGATGGATCTTTTAAGCCTAGTTACTTCATGATTAGACAATATTTATCAAATAAAAACGAAAGTGCTCCAAAAAATTTTCAAAACTAAACAAGGCATTGCGAGGAGCGTGTGGTTTTCATCAGTGTTCCCAAATTGGGCTGTAGCATGTACCTCTGGATTTGGATGGCTGCATTTTTTATAGATCGGTGGCACCAAAGCTTTACAATGGATTCCCAATCATTTTGCAAGGGCTACAACTCCTTGGTTTAGGGAGCATGAGATCAAGTTGTGGTGTATGACATAAGCCAAAGGGCTCTTGGTCCAGGTCGTGTATCTGGTCTAAAAAAGTTTTCCTTGGTCCTGTTTGAATAGAGAGACCGCCTACAGATGTTCTCCACATTGCGCTTGCAGTTACTTAGCTTAGAGATTGAGTGAAAGTGAATTAATATGACATTAACTTAGAGCAAGTTTAATAATACAGTCTACTTTGCTGGCTGTAAGGTTCTTTGCAGCTTTCTTTTAGCTTACTCATACAATAGTTAGTTATTCACTATTAATATATGACCCACTTATCTCTTTCACAAAGTTTCTTGATTCCTGTGTCTAAGCTGGCTGTAAGCTTATACCCCACTTCTCCTCTCTCTCTTCCATTCTCTCCTCCACCTCAGCATTTAGCCGGCTTACGATCTATTATAATACTTACTCTTAGAGTCATCTATGATTAATGCTTATGTACTCCATTGACTCACTTAATTAGAGTCATCTATGATTAATGCTTATAGATCTATTCTTAAGTAGACAAGGTATGGACATATACACTGACTCACTTAATTTCTACGAGTCAGCTAGTCAAGTCAACTGACCCCACATGTTTCAAGACAAGATGCATCTCAATAGGGATGAATTGGTCTTTAGCCTTTGAGCTTATGAAGAAAAGGTCAACTGTGTCGGAGTACTTGTTTCACAGTTTAGGTTGCAGATAGATTAGTGACCACTGCAATTTCTGAACCCAATAGCATACACAGTGACGGAGTCCATCAGTATATATGAGGCACCACGGGAGTGCCACATTGCTCCTCAACTCTATACTCCTAGGTTGAGTACCTCGACAAATTGATGCTGCTTTACTTTTGCCTTCAACTTTGCCCTCTGCTTAGGGTACATTTTCCAAATCGACTTGAGGAGGACAAAGGCAAATTGATCAAACGTGTAAAGGTCCAACACTCTTTACCCTCGTTTCATTTATTTTCTTGTTTCTGTCTCAGAGTAACATCGTAGCCAATATATACAATATGCATAAGAGACCCGCATTGTGAAAAATTGGTTTGACCAGTAAGTTAAGAGTTAAGACAGAAATAACTTGGCAGCTTGAGTTGTTGCTAAAGGAAGAAATCACGTCTCTTTCTTGCATGTATTGTTTTCACAATTAGACCTTGTTTGGATGTTGTTGAATTCACTTCAATTCATGTGTGTTGGTGTGGATAGGGGTGGAATTTAGTTCAAATTCCACTCCAATCCACCTCAACACATATGGATTGATGTGAATCCGACTACATCCAAACAAGACCTTAGAAAAACAGTAAACAACCCAAATATCTTGATATCCATACATTTAAACCTTGTTTGAGCAATCCTTTATAAAGGGATTTGAAGATAATCTAAGGAGATTGTGGAGGATTTTGACTTGTAGAGGATTTAATTCCTTTCAACCCCTTCAATCTTCTTCAATCGCCACAAACTGAACAAAGACATATCCTTCTTTTCTTATTGTTTGCCTTTTTTTTTTCTCTCTAGAAGCTACATATACTCCAAGAATAAAGGGTGTATTTCAACTACTTTCAGCAAGTATGATGATATTCCAAATGTAGCAGACTAGGTTTCAAGAAAATGATATCCCTTCAACAATTACATTCACTTATTAGCTAGCATATGGACGTTGTGCACAAGATTAGATATCAATTATAGCAAACATATTACGATGGCGTATTGAAGTAGAACTGCACAGAGAAAACGTAATAAATTTTCGTTATTTTGTTCAAAAACGATAGAAATAGCTGTGTGGCATGTGGAACACTAAAGTTAGCTAAACCCTTAACTAGAAAGATTTTTGAGTTGCAAATGGCCCATGTTAATATGGAACTAATAAGAGATGGACTCGAATGACTAACACTTTTAGTTCTTTATATAAGGAAATTTATGTGAAATGTTACAATAATGAAGCCACATAAACTTTGACTCATAAGACAAAAGTCCGAATAAACATTGTGGATCAATGTATGTATCTTATTAGTGAATACCAATAGAGAGACATGGATCAACCATGTTTTTTTAAAAAAAAAATTCATGACGACTTGATCGACTAAGTTTTCTAGAAAATCTTTAGAAAGGACAATTGGACTAGTTTGGCAGGGCTCTAGCTCTGTCTCCTCTCGTTCGGTAGTTTCTCCGGTGAAACTGAGGTTGTTTTAAAAAAAATGCTTGACAAAAACTCTCTAATGGTAATTTTGTTATAATTTATGCTAAGGCCTTGTTTAGATACAATTTTTTTTGATTTCGCTACTATAATATTTTTCTTTGTTTATGACAAATATTATCTAATCATGGATTAACTAAGATCAAAAGATTTGTCTCGCAATTTACAGCTAAATTGTGCAATTAATTTTTATTTTCGTTTATATTTAATGCTTTATTCATGTGCCACAAGATTCGATGTGATGGAAATCTTCAAAACTTTTTGGTTTTTGGGGTGAACTAAACAAGGCCTAAATTTGTGAGGTGGAGGAGAAGCAATAGGTGATCCTGTATGCTAAAACTTTTTGTTGTTTTATTGAAAAACTATAGTAGCATAATACTATAAGAAAAAATTTACAGTTGCTACCCAAATATTTGAAAAATACACTATATAGTTTTGAGGCTGGTGTTTGCATATTGAAAAATACTCAAATATTTACGACTAATAATCAATCGGGATCCCAAATGTTTGCATATTGAAAAATACTAAAAAAATTCACACTATGCAGAATGCCTCCCCGAGTCCCGGCGGCTTCGCCTCCCGGGTCCCGGCTACCGCCGGGCAGCAAGATGCCGCCGCCTCCCGTCCGTCCGTCCTTAAACCCCGGTGAGGATCGGATAGCCGCTCGCCGCCGATGTCCCTCTCAACCTCTAACATCCCAGCCCTACTCCTCTGCTCCTGCTGCTATGAAGCATCCACAACGGTTGAGCTCGTAGCGCCGGGCGCCTCGGCCGGGCATGGCAGCTTGGTCCGTAGCGGGCGCGCCTGAGTCTCTCACGGACTGCGAAGGTCGGAGCCTATGCCATCCGCACGCAACTGCGGTGGCGCCTTGTTGCTACGGCTTTTAGGCGAGCTCAGAGCTCCAAGCTTTTAGTGGCTTGGCAGTTGGCAGGCTTGCGAATTGCGAAGAAGAGGAACAAAGATTGGTTGCGGCTTGCAGCAAACAAAGCGGTACCTTTCGGCTTTCGATTCCTCCGAGCCTTAGTCATGCACGCACCTTTCATCTGTCAAACACTAATTTCGTAGCAATGCTGCCGCATACGCTACTCATTGGTTCCCCAATCTGAGTTGAGGGTAGAGGCTTCACGCCTCCACCAAGATTTTTTTGATAGCCATTAATTCTTTTTTTTCTCGAATACGTATGAGTATGCGTATCATTGTATTAAGTAGATAGAGGTTTCGAATTTACAAGAATTTACAAGAGTTTCAAATTAATTCTCCCAGATATTTCTCCTTTCCTTTTCAAGCAATGTTATTCCACAGAAATTTTCTAAAACCAGTCTGGGGAAAAGGCCTTCCGGTTTACACAATCATGGAGCCATCCCAATAGTGGACAGCTCTGATGTTTCTGAGCCAAATGTGTATGGACTTTGAAAGTGATAGGATTAATGACATAGGTTTTCTTTGGGCCTTTTCTTTTTCTGCAATCTGCATTAAGTATTCCATGAAGAATCTGTTAAGAAAGTTCTCATTGATCAAATTTAGTCTATTTTGGTGGACACCTAAACGTTTTCCTCACACGCATATGATTAATTAGACTAAAAGCTGAGCAATTGGGATCACAACAGAGTAATGGAGTGATTATTTATCTCTGACCTTAAGTAAAGCAAGGCACTGATGTGGCTATCAGCCCATAGTCTAGGAGTCAGCTAGTCAAGTCTACTGGAGTTTGGTCTTTCCCCCCTTCCGTGGGGAAACTATGGGGGACCTGAAAGGAGTTTTCATGACGTTTACGTCTCAAGATCCAGCCATGAGAACATTAAAGATCTAAATTCCTCTTTTGCACTGTACAATTCTAGGATTAGCCCCTCATTCAAAAGGTCTAAGTTCTTTTAGATGATGGTATATCTGTAGCAGTGGAAAGGCCATTTGTCTCTAAGTTTCAGAAAACTATTGTTGCCAGTTTATACAACAATCGCAATAAAGCTATGTATGATACATTTAAATTGGTTCATTTGTAGTGCGGCATAAAGAACTTGGGAACTGAACTTGTTGCTCTACTCTAATGAAATAAATTAATGTCCTTTTTGTTGCTTATAATGTTTGGTATATCTGTAGCAGTGGAAAGGCCATTTGTCTCTAAGTTTCAGAAAACTATTGTTGCCAGTTTATACAACAATCACAATAAAGCTATGTATGATACATTTAAATTGGTTCATTTGTAGTGCGACATAAAGAACTTGGGAACTGAACTTGTTGCTCTACTCCAATGAAATAAATTAATGTCCTTTTTGTTGCTTATAATGTTTGCACAATTGAGAGGAAGTTAAATGTTTCCATGTCCTTTTATCCTTAACTTACACCTTTTCCTCCATTCCCCAGGTGAAAACATTACGAAAGTAATAGTAGCATCAGGGCTATCTACTGTTCATACATCTTTTCTCCGCAAGTACATGTACTCCCAGGATAGTTCATCTATTTCATCAATTTTCTGCAAGCCTGAAGGTATTTCAAATGGTTTAGCATACCAAATTTCAATAAAATCAAGTCTTATTTAATAACTATGTTTAGCTTAATAGTTAGTATTTCCTATTTGATAAGAAGTTGTATTACTTTTGTAGATATGATGTAAAAAGATGGAATCTGTGCATAAGATTTCATCTTAGTTTTTGCAATTATATTGTGCTGGCATACTGAAGTCAAACTGCACAGAGAGAAATGGTAGATGTTGTTGTTCTTTTGGTCATAAAAAAGATAGGAATAGCTGCGGCATGTGAAACACTTAAGTTAGCCAAACCCTTGCTTGGAAAGAATTCTGAGTTGCAAATGGCACTTCCAGATAACATGAAACTGATAAAAGATGAACTTGAGATTATCAGTGCATTTCTTAAAGAAGTTGGTATGAAAGATTACAACAGTGAAGTCATACAAACTTGGATAAGGCAAGTCCGACGGTTGGCTTATGATATGGAAGACATTGTGGATCAGTTTATGTATCGTATCAGTGAGTACCAACAGAGAGACACATGGAATTGTGTGAAGAAACTTTTCAAGAGACATCCATCTTTATTTTCACTTAATGAAATTGCCATAAGAGCAGATATAATAAACAAAGAAGTTGTGGAACTTTCAAAAAGAATAAGTCGTTGGGCCCAACCAATAACTGGTATGAATTTTATTCCAGCTGTAAACTGTGACAGCGAGCAGCAACTATATCATCCTGGACATGATCATTCAATCAATGACAATGAACTTGTAGGAATTGATAAAAATAGAGAAATCTTGATCAATTCACTGCATCTGGAAGATCCCCCTCTTCGGATCATTGCTGTTTGGGGTATGGGTGGCCTTGGGAAAAGCACCCTTGTCAATAATGTCTACAAAAATGAAGCGGTAATATCCAAGTTTAATTGCCATGCATGGGTTTCTATCTCCCAATCATATAAGATAAATGATATTTGGAGAAACATGCTGAAAGAAATTCATGGAAATGACAATAGAGCATTTGATGCTGGAAGTATAGATAGTGCACAACTAAGAGTGAGGCTGACAAAAATTCTGGAGAAAAAGAGGTACTTGATTATATTGGATGATGTCTGGACTGCTGAAGTTCTTTTTAAAATTAGAGAGATTCTTGTTGATAATGGCCTAGGAAGTAGAGTGATAATCACGACAAGAATTGAGGAAGTAGCTTCAATAGCTGAGGCTGGCTGTAAAATCAAGGTTGAGCCTTTAAATGACCATGATTCATGGCTTCTATTTTGTAAGAAGGCATTTCCGAAAAATAAAAATTACATTTGTCCCCCGGAACTACATCAATGTGGTAAAGACATAGTGGAGAAATGTGATGGTTTACCATTAGCTCTTGTAGCAATTGGGAGTTTATTGTCCCTCAAAATAAGGAATCATAAAGAATGGAGGTTTTTTTACAATCAACTCATTTCAGAGCTACACAACAATGAGAACTTAAACCATGTGGAAAAAATTCTAAATCTAAGCTACAAGTACCTGCCAGACAATTTGAAGAATTGTTTCTTATATTGTGCTATTTTCCCAGAAGACTATCTGATCCACAGAAAAATGTTGATTAGATTGTGGATCAGTGAAGGGTTTATTGAACACAAAGGAGGATGCAGCTTAGAGGATGTTGGAGAAGTATATCTGACAGAACTCATTCAGAGAAGCATGTTTCAGGTTGTAGCAAGGAACAGTTTTGATAGGATACAGTGTATCTGTATGCATGATCTTGTTCGTGAACTGGCCATTTACCAATCGAAAAAAGAAAATTTCTGTGCAATTTATGATGACATTGGGGTTGTTCAGGTGGGATTACATCCTCGTCGTGTATCGGTACTCCAGCACAACAATGGCATTCAATCCAGCATGGATCCATCCAGGCTTCGCACCTTTATAGCATTTGACACCCGCATGTCATCATGTTCATGGCATTCTTTTATTCCATCTGAGTCTAAGTACCTTACAGTATTAGACTTATCCGGCTTGCCTATTGAGGATATTCCTAGTTCAATTGGGGAGCTATTCAACCTTAGGTATCTGTGCCTAAATGACACAAATGTGAAGGAACTCCCTAAATCTATCAATTTACAAACATTGAGCCTTGAGCGCACACGTGCACTGAATTTTCCACACGGGTTTTCTAAACTGAATAAATTGCGTCACCTCCTTATTTGAAAATTGCTAGATGCAACATATAGAAGTTTCCATAATTGGGAATCTATGGAGCCATTTGATGGCTTCTGGTATTTGAAGGAATTGCAATCTTTGAACGAAGTTCGAGCAACTAAATTGTTTGTTGCAAAACTAGTTGATTTATCCCAGCTGAGATCTCTTACCATTACTTATTTGAGGAGTAGCCATTGTGCACAACTGTGCAATTCTTTATCAAAGTTGCACCATCTTGCAAAATTACATATAAGAGCCATCAATGAAGCTGAGCTCCTCCTGCTTGAGGATTTGACATTGCAAAATCCTCTTGAAAAGCTAGAATTGGTAGGGCGGTTGTCTGAAGGAACTTTGGAATCTCCCTTTTTCTCTACTCACGGAAGTCAACTACTGCTAATGGAGCTAGCATGGTGTCAGTTGATAGATAGTCCAGTGCCACAACTTTCTGAATTGTCAAATTTAACTGAACTACGTCTTACAAGGGCATATACTGGACAACAGCTAAACTTCCATGGCAAGATGTTCCAAAAGCTGAAGAAGGTAGTCTTGTGGGATTTGCCGCAGGTCAATCAAATATGCATACATGAGGGAGCTTTGGTCAGCCTTGAATATCTTCACATTGATAGCCTCAAGAAATTACGGGACGTCCCTCTTGGTATCAAATTTCTCAATTCTATCAAAGAAGCATACTTTACTAGGATGCATTCTGAATTTGCGAGGAACCTTCAAATGGGAAAGCTAGATCAAATTCCCAAGGTCTACTTGTCAACAGAAGGCAAGTGGAATCAACTTCCCAACCAATATAGCTTTATGCTTGCACCTTTAATATGTATATGATGTTTATCGGCTAAACAAAACATTTCCAGAAGTGGGACGATCCCATCCAAAAAAACAGGGATGGGACCATTGTATCCCATCATATCTCCAAAGAAAACATATGAATAGATTATCTATTGTGTAATGATAGAGGTGAGTAATTTAGATGCAAATCAAAGGGTTACTTTAGATTATTTTTATAGTGACATAGGTGTATAATTTAGAACAAATTTAGGGGTTACTATATATGTTATATTTAATAACAGAGTGATTAGTCAATTTAGATACAAATTTAAGATGTTACACTGGATTATCTTTTATAGTGGCGTAGCTAGGTAATTTTGATGCAAATTTTGGGGACTAATATATTTTATTTTTTTATAATGGCAAATGTGGTCACTTTTTTATAAAGTGGAAGCTTCTAGTGCTCATGTTTATTAGAGTCTACCGAATTGACGGTGGGATGTTTAGAAATTTTGGAGTTCTAGTTCTTTTTCTAGCAAATCTCATGATTATTAACATAGAGACTCTACTGAGAGCCTTCAATCAGTAATAGTAAAATAACCACTTTATGACTCCGCTTGTACTTTAAATGCAGGAGTATCCTCGGTTCAATCAGAAACCACTAGGCTGCCTGGACCACCGCAATGGCGCATTTTAAGCGGGTCAGGATGGGTTTTCATCTAACATGTCACATGTCTTGTGAAACTGTGGTGTGGATGCATAACTTTGGCCCAAGCCTTCAGTGTTGGAAGAATTAGTAATATCTTGGCTGTCTAAATAAGTTTGTTCTAGCTTATAATTTTTATATTATTCCAAACGTGAAGAGATTAGCCCTTACACGATGTGAAGATGATATTGTAAGAGATGGGGTATACATAAGCAGATTTTTGAATAAACTCAGTGTTTCTTCAGTAAGCTCACGCTTCATCATAGTTTTCAGTTACTCCTTTGGTCACTATGGTGGTAGCTCACGCTTCATTCTAGTTTTCAGTTACTCCTTCACAACGCACAATTTCTAACTAAGCTCTTCAAATTGATTAGTTTTGTTGCATATAGCTTCTAGTATCTTTCTTTCATTGCTAAATTCCTTGACTAATTCATTCTCTTGATTAGTTTCTTTGCATGGCTGATGAACTTCATCCACTGCTAACTGTAGCAACAAATGAGTGTGCAATATGAGTCCGGAACAGTTGTAATAGCTTTTTCTGACGTCGAGGGAGTGAGAGAATGAACTGATGGTTTTTTTAATAGTGGTAGCTAAAGCTCATGTGAAACAATATCAAGTTTGATCCAAAATAAGGAGTCCAGGATGTCTACTTATATAGTATAATGAGATCAGAAATGCTATATCACACTCATGTGTTTTTGGTTGTGTTGGCACACGTTTTTTCTGTTCGTTGGATTGACATCGTGTGTGTATTCTTGCCACCGCCGTTTCTTTCTCTGATCTATAGGGCCCACTTTTTTGGGTACGGTTAAAAAATTGGGAACCGCTCCTCTCCATTTCTTAGTGTTTCATTTCGTCTTCCTCCCCCTCGACGCTTTTCCCCATGACGCGCACCCAAGGCGATTTTGTCGGTGCGGCGACGATTTGGTCCAGCGAACTCGCGCTCCTCGATGCAGAGTGCTGCCGAAGGTGATTCTCGTTTTGCGCTTCCCTGTTTCGTGGTTCTGTACTTTGTTGAGGTCAGAGGGGTGGAGATTTGGTTGGGGGATTTTGGAATGTAAGCAGGCAGCGGGGTTTGATGGGGTAGGAGATGGGGGACCAACGTCGACGACGATGCCGCAACACCCTCGTTCGCGGTAGCGACTTCTGCGCTGGCCGTGGGTGCCATCTGTTCTTCGCGTTCGACGAGTGGTCCTCTTGTGTCCGTTGCGCCACCACGACGATGGCCACCGCGGTGAGGTGCTACAGCCAGCCCGCCCGTTCAAGTCCGCATGGCTCGCCTCCGCCTGCCACATCACGGCTGCTGCCCCCGTGTTGTTTCGTGTACCCCTGCCTTGCCCCGGCTTCTGTAGTTAGTAAATCTAGCGCTGATGGATCTAGCGTAGTAAGCACCTTGGTGATTCGAAGTTATAAGTAAAGTCATTTATGAATCCGGCGCTGATGATCCCTTGTTTAGCTGTGGATTTGGTTGCGGCAGGGGTTGTGGCTGTTAATTTTGTTGCAACTAGGGGTGCAGGGGCGCATGGTCTCTGCTCGTAGGTAGACAGATGATCGGCCGTGAACCTTGCTCAGATGGTAGGTATGCTGGGTGGGGGCGCTTGGCTGACCCTTGTTCAATGTCTGTAGTGGGTGCATCAGGTATTGGTGCTTGCCCAGCTGCTCACTGATGGATATACTCTGGGTGCATTCCACGAGCGTAGCTCAAAGTGGAAGGTCCCTGAACAACTAGTTCAGGTTTTGGGCGTGCTGTTGTAGCTTAGCTACTAATGGAGCATTGACGTTGTAGGAAGTAGTAGTGCTAAGTAGTGTGTTGTGTGAATGTGTCAGTGGTGGTGTCTTGCTTAGTAGACTAGGATTAGTAATTGTTAGCAAGAGTTGAGCTAAGCAATCAATGGTCTGGAATGGCTGCTACTTTCAGTTTCAGCATTTGTTGTCTGTGCGTTTTGTTTGGTGATGAGTTCATTTTTAGTAGCTCGGCTCAATCTCATGAATGCTGCTCTATCGGTAGCTGTATTGTTCTGCACATGTTGATAATTGTATGTATCATTGTTCTATTTCTTTTTGAATTTGATAAAGGCAGAGATGTCATTCTTGCTATTTAGTTGTATGCTATGATTATTTATTTCTTTGAAGCCCCGTACCAACTTCAAGTTGTTTATGATTGAGCCAGATATTATTTGTGCTCATCAATTTTTAAATTATCAAGTTACTGAATGAGCATCGAGTTACTATCTTTCTCAAAAAAGTATTTCGATGGCACTTGTTGCTAGCAGGGTCAATAGTGTAGACAAGTTTTGCAGCTGTAATCCTATATTGGAGTCTGGGACAAATTCCACATGACGATGCTGTTGTGCTTGTTCCCCATGAGCACTCTATTTTCTCTATTTAGTTTTCTATATGTGCTATTTGGGATCAGCTATTTGGCAACAACATTTACAGGAAAGATGTGATTAGAGGTTTGTTTATTTAGGACGCTTAGTTTAGTTGCTGTGGATATGAAACCTGCTGGATGAATGCTTAAGGGCTTTGTTAACCATGAGTGAAAAAGGCATGGATTGTAGAATTTACTAACCTCCTGAGTAGAGTATCTGCAATTGATATTTATGTGTTCCTTTTGTTCTGGAGTTCTTTTCAGCACATAGAACTTATCAAAATAGTGCCCAACTGGTCATTTGTGTTTTTATCTAAAAATTAACACTGTACTTGTCATGATCTATAAGTATCTCAACTAGATGTACTGTTGACATGCAGATAGTGATGGCAGTTGGAGGGTTTAGCTCATCATTCCTTCCTGGAGGGTTCTAGATTGCTCTGAAGGCAATGGTTCCTCGGTTAGCATTGGTGGTTTATATTTTTTATGGCGGTTTCTATTTTATGCAACTCGATTTTTCTTACTTGCATAATGCTAGGTGAAGCATCTGTCTTTGCATATTGTGTGGTTTCTGTTTGGTTACTAAATGTAGAGCAAACAATGGTTGTTGTTGATGCCCACTTAGTATAAATGAAGTGATTAGAAACTATGGAATTCTATTTTCTTGTTTGTTGAATCGAGTTTGATCATGCATTGGATAGGAAGTGCAAGGGATCTGAACTTGTGTGACTCTGCATCCTTTTGTCAGATATGTATGGTTGAAGTATCAAGTTGTTTCAAGTTGATAACCATTTCAGTTACATAAGCTTCAGAATTTGCATGTATGGTTCAGGAGTTCAGTTTATTATAAAGTTGTTCTATTTTTTTAATAATTTGCCTTGCTTTGATCTGCTTCAGTTAGAGCAATCCACTTAATTTAATTTTAGCAAAAGGTTGCCAGCATTGCCATGCTTGAGTTTTTGGTCTCTACTTGCCTTTCGCTTTTGGTCCCCCATCCACA
>Ga0182004_10002928_pt1 | contig 13455 bp, 12 predicted proteins | sample Sormic07211540_1_FD_120479 | JGI IMG/M metagenome (GOLD analysis project Ga0182004, IMG submission 120479) | Endophyte microbial communities from Sorghum bicolor roots, Mead, Nebraska, USA - 072115-40_1 MetaG | ecosystem: Host-associated > Plants > Roots > Unclassified | place: USA: Nebraska...
GACAGCATCAGGCTGCAGCTGACGCCCACGGCGAAGCCTCCGTCACCCTGGAACCGTGTCAGCTGATCGAGCAGACAACACAAAAAAGTTTAGCTATCGCTATTATAAACATGTACACATGTATGTACATCTCAAAGTCACGAGAGAGTAGGTAGGTAGTATCGTTGTTACTAGAGTAGTAGAGTCGCATGAAGTCATCAACACATTTGGATTTCATCTATCAATGTTATTTTAAATCACTAGTACAAAAATTTTAATGGAGATGATCATTTTCGATTAATGGAGGCACGCTTCGTAACCGCCTCCAATTGAAAGCCTCGGTCGTTAATACACAGACCAGACCGCCTCGGTTAATAAATACAAAAAAAGAGAATCATGTACATAGGCCCACGCTCTGAGTCCATCCATAGGCCCACCGAGCCCATCCACAGGTACCGTGGTGGCTGCTGCTCTCGCTGGATCTGCAGCCCTGCTCGTTGGATCCACACCGTGGCTCGCCAGATCCGCCGTAGAAGAGAGGGAGGCTGTGTAGAAGGAGGAGGGTGTGGATCCAAGCCACGAAGGTCGTGCTCTAGATCTACACCAAAGGAGGAGGGCCTGCTCCCCACACACCGTGCCGAAGGAGGGAGGGACTGGCCCGCACCGCTAGATCTATGCCAGAGAAGGAGGGGGCCGCTCCTAGTGCGCCGCAATAGAGGAGGTGGGGGCTAGCCCCAGCGAGCAGCACCAGAGGAGGGAGGCATTGAGCCGTTGCTAGATGTATGTCAGAGAAGGAGGGAGCCACTCCCAGCATGCCATGACGGAGGAGGCGGGGGCTAGTGTCCCTGCAAGCGACGCTGGACGAGGGGCCGGGCCACTGCCAGATCTACGCTGGAGGTGGAGGCCGGTGCTGGCCCCCACGAGTAGCGCCGGAGGAGAAGGGGGCTAGAGCAATGCATCGAAGGAGGGAGAGGAAGAGGTGTCGGGTCAGGGGCATCGGGTGCGGTGGGAGGGGATGGAAGGGTTGGGTTAGAGCTATGACAGAGATTGAGATTGAATATGTTTTTGAAACCCTAACTATGTATATATATGATGACTTTCATATCAGACCGAGATTGGCTTCACGGGCTCCGACCAGGGCCAACCTTTTTCGGAGGCGAGCCTTGTAGTGTGTCCGCCTCCAAACATAAATTTTATGGAGGCGAGCACCTTAAGGAGACTGCCTCCGTAAATAGGTCACTTTTGGAGGCGGGCACCTTAATTTTGACCGCATTCATTAATTGGTTTTACAAGGCAGGCAAACATGACCGCGTTGGTAAATAAATATGATGACCTCCATTAACTGCCTACCATTTTCGGAGGCGATTGATTTTTGTGCCTGTCTCAGTTAATATTTGGGCAATGTAACCTAAAATCATTTCTGTAATAGTGAATATTTTGATTGAAGTTAGTCTTTGTAATATCACAAGGATAAGCCATGACCGGTCACGTGTTTGGAGAGCTTGCATCTCCTCATCTTCACCGTGACGCGTCGTCCCACATTTTCCTACCGCGCTCGTCCTCTGGTGCCCCCTACACCGCCGCCGTCGAGCACTAGCCATCGTCCTCGTCCTCACCCGCACCTTTGTCAAGCACTGTCCGTCATCCTTGACCTTGCTCTTCTTCTTGTCCTCGCCCTCCACCGCCGACCACCATGCACCCCATGGCACCACGCTAGGATTTGGCCAAAACTCCAAGGCCAAAACTCCACGGCTGTGGCTAGGAGATAAGGGAGGGATTTGGTTTGACTTGAAAATAAAGTCAACATGCACTACTACAGAACATGGCTTTGGACGATGTCTGAAATCTACAATTGTCTATATATATTGGAAAACCTATTGTATAAATAAACAAAACTAAAAAACAGAACTGAAAAGAAAAGAAAAAAACAAAGGACCCATTTAGTCCCGGGTGGTATTACCAGCCGGGACTAAATGGTGCTGCTACGTGGCACCGCTGGCAGCACCCTTTAATCCCGGCTGGTAATAATACCGCCCGTCACTAATGGGTGGGGCTTTGGCCCCGGTGCACGGAGCCGGGACAAAGGGGGGCCTTTAGTCTCGGAAGCGTAGTCCCGACTCGGAATCCGGGGCTAAAGTCCCTTCCCGACCGAGACTAAAGACCTATTTTGTAGCAGTGATGGACATAATAGAACAAAAGGAATATTAGTCGGTGCCTAGAAGAGTGTGTGATCACAAATATTCTTTTACTATTATTAGGGTGCGCAAATTGAATTTCAGGATGGAGACTCCGTAGCTATATGTAGTTTACAATAGATAGTTTCTTTATCAGAGTGATGGCAGGTTGTTGGGTGTTGTAGCTATATATTTATATTGATTTGGATGTACATCTTCATCGGATCGGATATATATAACTATATATATGTTGTTGGGTGTTGTACTGATGTGGCTATATATCTATATCATTTAGCATTTTCATTGAACAGATAACATGACACGTTGTTGGGCGACGTGGCTAGCTAATACCCCCTCAATTTTAGAAAGCATATATACGCGGATTCAAGGAGTAATAAGAGTTTAGTTTGTTATTACTCACTCTGTTCTAAGTTATAACTCACTTTATGTTTGTTATTAAGTCAAATTATTTAATTCTGACTTAGTTATTTTTTAAAAGAATGTATTAATATATAAAATACTAAGAATGAATGCATTATAAAAAATATTTCATTATGAATTTATTGAAACTATTTTGATGTAGTTGTTAACTAGTTTATCTTTAAGACAAAGTTAAAAATGGACTATAATTTAGAATAGAGCTAGGGAGTATGTCACCTCATGTGTGACCTAGGTTTCTACGTGGCGTGGATGAAAAAGAGAGATGTTAGGGGAGATAAAAAGGTTGTTATCAATCTTCTAAATCATTAGATTAATTTTGGCATTACGGGACATTTGCGTGGCATTGTACAATGATATTATATCACATGCTCCCTCCTCTCTTTGTATCTATTGTTTTCACTTCTCGAAAGATCAATCATACTCAATTTTAACTAAGTATATATTAAAAATATTAATATTTATGGCAAACAATCTTTGAATATATTTTTATAATAAATTTATTAATTTAAATTTACAAATATTGTTAATATTTTATATAAATCTAATTAAATTTTGAAACGTTTAACCGGCTTGTATTGTTTACATTTAATTATGGACTGAGGGAGTAGTATAGCGGGTGTATCTTTTTTTCTTCCTTTGACCAGCACATTAAGGTAAAGGTGTAGTTACTACTAGACAACGAAAAAGACAACATGTTGCAGGGTATTTGTTAATAATATAGTTAAGTTACATGGAATCCATGGTGTGGTTAGGATATAATAACATTGTACTTGCTCTAATAGCAGAGGAAATAATTTCGGTTACATTTCTTTTTGTATGGGATATAGAACTTTCAAGTTGATAACTTTGGAAACCTTCTGCAGCAAACTTAAAATTAAACTTATGCAATGGCCAACTAAAGGGTTAGAGGCATTAGAAATATAGATTTTTCACATAGAGCTTGGCTTAGATTTTTCCGAGATAGTTGAAAAAGCTCTATGCAAAACTTAATTTCAACCCAAAGCTCTATGTATGCCAAGCTCCAACACATCTATGATCTATCCCAGCAAATAGAGCTACTTAACTTGTTACCACGCGCCCGCCATGAATCCGCTGTCAACAAAGGTGGATTCGCTTGGCATGGGCATGGATATATGTTACCTGCACGTAGACGAGCGCGCTCACGTCGGGGTCCTCCGCGTTCACGTCGGACCACGGCGCCAGCGCGGCCTCCCAGCTGCGCGCCCGGTGGTCCTTGTCCTGGACGGCCGCCAGGAACTCGTCGAGCGTCGGCTCCGCCGTGGCCTCCGTGAACCTCACGCCGGCGTCGTTCAGCTTCACCTCCCACGACCCGTCCGCGTGGCGCCGGAGCCGACCGGCCATCTCCGGGTGGTCGGCTACGGCCTCGCTCAACGACTCCTTCGTCCACATCGCCTCCTCCCACAGCCGCGCCGACGCCGAGGCCCCGTCCGCGCGGTAGTAGAGCACCACGCGAGTGCGCCGCTGCAGCGCGGCCGCCGGGAGCGGGGGCGAGGCCACGGCGATGCGGCGCGTCCGCCCAGGCTCCACCGCCCGCGTCGGCACGGCGGTCTGCGGCGACTGGAGGTGGACGCGCGGCGCCGCTGGCGTGGGTTCCATGCTGTGTCGGTGATAGCTTGCCGCTCTCGAGGATCGATCGGAGGCGTGGGTTGAGGTCGCCTTAGGATCGGAGAGGTGCGTGGCACTGCGCACACCAATGAGTGCTCTAGCTTGCAATTTCCCTTTATTTGCAGGTGGCATGGTGCATGCATGCTGCGCCTGTACTGTACATAGGGGGAAGGCGACGAAAACTATGCATGACAGTTGACAGGTGCTGTCATGGCAGGTCCCAGTAATATTTTGGTCCAGGATACTACAGTATTGGACTAGTAATACAGTTGTGTAGTGGTTGTATATTATATATTTATAGTAGTGTACTTATCACTTATTATCATCTTATTGGTATATAGGCTTTGTTTAGATACACCCAAAAAGCCAAAACTTTACAAGATTCTCCGTCACATCAAATCTTACGGCACATGCATGAAGTATTAAATATAGATAAAAAGAATAACTAATTGCACAGTTTACTTGTAAATTACAAGATGAATCTTTTAAGCCTAGTTACTCCATAATTAGACAATGTTTGTCAAATAAAAACAAAAATGCTACAGTGTCAAAATCCCAAAACTTTTTGCATCTAAACAAGGCCATAGTCATATAGTCATATAGTAGTTCATTTATTTGAGATCTAGTTGTTCTCTATAAAAATTTCTTAGTTCTTGTGTATAAGCCGACTGTAAACCTCGGTATAAAATTCACTTACAACTTTTTACTATTCTTTTTTTAAATTCAGTTATAGACTCAAACACTCACATACACAAGCACACACTTATCTCTACAAGCGCATGTATGCAAACCCTATTCCTATGAATATGTACCTTTGCAGATTTGAGTTGGATCGGCAAATCTCGAGACACGTCACTTACCACTCAATGAGTAGCACCATTAAATCATGTCAAATACTCCTGACCTTAGTCAGGTACTAACACTACAATACATGATGACTTCAAAAGGAAGGGACCGACTATTTTGCACAAAAAAAGAAAGAAAAAGAATAATATAGACACAACAAGTTTATTTCATCCTAGGGATTAGGCCGGAGGCACTACAGTAAACCTGAACTTTGCTGAGTGTTATATGCTTTGCCGAGTGCTAAAACTCGAACACTCGGCAAGAACCTCTTTGTCGAGTGCCGCACTCCGCAAAGCACGGCACTCGGCAAAGAACCTCTTCACCGAGTGCCAGGCACTCGGCACAGTTCGACACTTGGCAAAGAGCCGTCGGATGCCAGGCACTTGGCAAACCTTGGCACTCAGCAAAGGTTAACGGTGGTACACACTGTCAGCCTTTGCCGAGTGTCATTAGAAGAAACTTGGTAAATGGGCTCTTTGCGGAGTGCCAAATTTGGCACTCGGCAAAGATTTTTTTATTTTTAATTTTTTTGCCTCCAAACTTTTTTCTACTTACTTTGCACTTTATTTTGAAGTATATGTTAAAATTTGGCATAAATCTCGATAAATTTCCTATATATATTTAATTTATTTCGCTTAAACATATTTCTCTAAAAAATACAATATTGAACTATAGGTGCATCCAATCATAGAATTAGTTGATTGGAAAAATAAAATTCACAATACTTATTATAGTTTGAGACCATTTCTAGGAGCACGCCTGAAATTTCGAACATCTTATACACGAAACATGGCGACAAAGTTACGGGAGAAATGCATTTTAATTATATAAATTACAAATGAAGTCCGAAAATCTTAAAACCTCGCGACATGTCTTTACATCACATGTAGATGTTATGATAAAAATTGGAGAACTTTCACAAAATTTGTCACGTACTTTGGTTATAAACCTACACCTCTCAAATGTGATCACATGTGAGATGAAGTGAGAGGTGTAGGTTTATAACTATCTTACATTACAACTTTCGCGAAATGATCTCAAAATTTTATTTTAGCCTCCTCATGTGATGTCAATACGTGTCGTCAGGTTTTAAGATTTTTGTACTTAATTTGTAATTTATATAATTAAAATGCATTTCTCCCGTAATTTTATCGCCTTGTTTTGTGTATAAGATGTTTGAAATTTTGGACGTGCTTCTGGAAATGGCCTCAAACTATAACAAGTATTCTGAATATCATTTTCCAATCATCAAATTTTATGATTCGATACACCTGTAGTTCAATATTGTATTTTTGGGAAAAATACGTTTAAGCGAAATAAATTAAATATATATAGGAAATCTATTGAGAATTGTGCAAAATTTTGAACATACACTTTAAAATAAAGTGTAAAGTCAGTACAAAAAGTTTAGAGGCAAAAAAAAAAAATCTTTGCCGAGTGCCTTGGGAAGACATTCCTCCTTGAGATAGTGTTGATTATTTCTACATGGTTGATAGTGATGATGAGACTTATGATCCAGCAAATCTCGATCATGAAGATTATTTCTAGTAAATGTAATACAATGTTCTTTTCTAATTATGTTTTTATTTATCTTGCATTTTTTAATTATTTCTTGTTTATCATTTTTAATCTCTAATTACCTCTTGTTTTTTCTTTCCAATTGCAGGTGGTTGAACAACGATGGTGGGTAACCGTCGAAGGAACGTGTTCTCGCTTTACCAGAGAACAAGTCCTACGCCAGGTCCAGAAGAGGAGCTGTCGGACATGAGGAGGAGGAGGAGGGGCAAGAAGCAGGCTCGTCCTCCCACGCCGGTGGAGGAGGACGAGGAGGAGGAGGTGGCTGGCGATGGGGACGCGGACGGGGATAGGGACAGGGACGAGAATGAGCAGGGTCAACAAGAGGACGAGGAGGTGGAGTGCGGGCACGAGGTCGATCGAGGAGGAGGAGGAGGAGGAGTGCGAGGGCACTGGTTCTCCTTCTACTTCGTCAGGTGTCTACTTGCATGGTCCTGCGAGCCTCCCACCTCCACCGCCTGTTCATCGATGCCCAGTGATTCGCTCTGAAGGGCAAACGTAAGTAACTTTATAGTTGTCATCAATACTAGAGGAACTGGACTTATGAGTAAGTACAATCTAATATGTGTTCAAGTACAATCTAATATGTGTTCTTAATCACTTATGCAGGAACTGGATGGTTGTGTCAGGTGGTGGTCTTGCACGCCATGTCAATGGTATCCTAGGTCTTCTGTGCAAGACCCACTTCCCTGGCCTGGTTGAGCATGCCAGCAAGATGAAGCCGGCCTACACCTTTGACCACTACGTCTCCGCCCCTGACGCGGAGGCTGCCAACAAAGCGATGCGGGTCAAGCGGGACTTTTGGGTAAGTTCTGATTGCACCTAATTGGTGAAAGGTCCTAATATGGCTAGAGGGGGGTGAATAGTCTATGTTAAAAAATTCTACAAACTCACTAGAGCAAGAGGTTAGTAAATAATAAAGCAAAACTTTTTGCTCTAGCTCTAATGGGGGTGTTTGCAAGCTACCTATCCAACAATTCTAGTTGATATGATCACTAGGCACATAGGAGCTATGTCACTACAAGCTACACTAGTGAACTATGTTACACAAGGCAAGACTAGCAACTTTACTAGTTACACTACTATGCGGTAAGTAAATGGAGAGGAAGAGATATTTATACCACTGTATAGGGGATGAACCAATCACCAATATATGAACAATTAAGCACCGGGAGAATACCAATCAAACACACACAATTGAGACACCGATTTTTCTCCCGAGGTTCACGTGCTTGCCGGCACGCTACATCCCTATTGTGTTGACCAACACTTAGTGGTTCAGCGGCTAAGAGGTGTAGTACGAATCTTGTCCTCACTAGGACACCGCAAGAACCTACCCACAAGTGAGGTAGCTCAATGACACGAGCAATCCACTATAGTTACCTTTCAGCTCTCCACTAGGAAAGGTACAAAACCCCTCACAATCACCAGGAGATGGCCACACGAACAATCACCAACTCGTGCTAATACTCCTCCGCTGCTCCAAGCCGTCTAGGTGGCGGCAACCACCAAGAGTAACAAGAAAAACCGCAGCCAAAATGATCCCCAAGTGCCACTAGATGCAATCACTAGAGCAAATGCACTTGGATTCACTCCCAATCTCACAAAGATGGTTAATCTATATGAAGGAGATGAGTGGTGCACACCGGACCTGTACGCAGAGAGGGTGTTTTCCGCGTGGGGTCATCAGACGTGGAGCACCGGACGCTCCCTAGGCGTCCGAGCTCTCAGTCAAAAACACTCACATCCATACAGCTGGCGTCATGCATCACCGGACACACCAATAATGTCTGGCTAGCATCCGATGCTGAGCGTCTGATGCATCCTTCACCTCTGCCAGAAATGAGAGTGCACTAGACATGTAGGATCAACGTCTGGTGCCTCCGAGGTCAGCGTCCGGTGAGTGTTTTTGTGAAAAACACTTCGCGACTTCTCCAAACTTTCCACCGGCGTAATAGAAAATATGTGTTTCATTTTCTCAAAAGCGCCAAATCACCATATGTGTACCAACATATGCAAGTGTGTTAGCATTTTCACAATCATTTTCTTCGTAGGAGTTAAGTTAGCTTACTAGGTTCTAAATGCATGCACATGAACAATGACACCTAGTGGCACTTGATAACCACTTCGCCAAAGAATTTCCCTTTTTATAGTATGGCGATCTATCCTAAATGTGATCACACCCTCTATGGTGTCTTGATCACCAAAACTAAAACCCTAAACAATACCTTTGCCTTGATCTTCATAGGGTTTTGTTTTTCTCTTCCTTCTTTTCCAAGTTTAGCACTTGATCATCTTGTGGTCATCACCATCATCACCATGGTCATCTCATGCTCCATCACTTGGCATGTATACCAACCTCATTAAGTCTACGCACACTTAGTATAGAGGTTAGTACTAGGGTTTCATCAATTATCCAAAACCAAACTAGGACTTTCAATTAGTAATACATCACATTCATTAAATAATGAATGGATACATTGTGCTTGTATGCAGCTTTATTTCACATGCGAGGAGGGATTTGAGGTCCGGGTGGAGGCGGTGCTTACCAAAGCATGCAAAAAGCTTGTTGTGGACATTCATTACGAGGCACGCGTCTAGGTCATCGTCACTTACCATAGGTCGATCCTTGGTGAGAATGTGAAGAAGCCACAATGCAAGCAAGAAGCATGACGCGGACCCGAGAGCAGTACATACATGTACATAATTAAAGAACTTTTCAATTTGTTAGTCTTAATTTGTTCCTCTCATATGTCAAATACCTGATGACCTGTAGATGTGTCCCTGGTGGTGCGCCGCGTATCCCGAGTGCTGGACGATGACAGTGGATAGGTGGTGCGGCCCCGAGTGGGCCGAAGCGCACAACGCTGCTCGGGAGCGGCGATTGCTTATGCCAGGTGTAACACCATCAAGGCAGCCGCAGCCTCGTCGCATACAGACAAGCATGGGTACACAAAATCATTTCTCTATTTTAACGCTCAATTTTTCTTGATTTCTACTAATTTGTTGGTTCTTGCAGTCAGCGGCACATGCGGGCCAGGAGTGCGCTATGTTCATGGCATATGCTATGGCCCACAAGGGCAAGGCGACGTCCGACGTCTCCTACAACCCGGACTACCCACCCGAGGCGTACACAAACTCAACCATCTACGACCACATCAATGAGTACATATCAGCGACAAGGTCCATCCATGGAAATGACTACAACCCGAGCTCTCAAGACTTTGATCCAGAGGTTGTCACGAGGATTGGAGGAGGAAAGAAACATGGGCGGTACTATCTTGGCGATGGCATCATCGACGCGACCTCTACTCCCTCCCTCTCCTAGATCCGAGCACGGAGCACGGACACACGCATTCCCATACGCCCACGGCCGGAGACTTCACAACAACGTATTGTGTCACTTTAGGTGATTTCTATTTTATTAGTCGTACCTTGAGATTTACATATCTTAGCTTTGCATTATTCAAATATTATGGTGAAATATTGCAGGCCTAGGTCTAGGCTTTAGAGGCCCAGTGGGAGGCCGATCGATAGAGGATAGAGGCTATGGAGGCTGCAGAGGCCCAACGTGTGACGGAGCAGCATCGATAGCAACAGCAGATGGCAGAGATTCTCCAGTACATGCAATCTCTTGGGCACCATACGGGTCTAGCTGCGCCACCTTTGCTATTCGCTATAACTCCACCTCCACCTCCCGCGCACGGTACTCCTATAAGTATGAGTATGAGTGTTTAAGTTTGTTACTAATTGCTTAGGATCAAACCACAATACTACATGTAGCCTAATGGATTTTTTGTCTGACACATGCAACGTCTTCTCTTTTGTGCAGCCTCCATCCACCGGTTCGAATAATCCACCTATCGGACCCTCTAATGATCTAGGTCATGATACACCATAGTCATAGTGGGGACCTTGGAGAGCCGGGTAGTTCTCTTTGCATTTGTTTGTCGATTGGTGATGAACTTACAATGCACTTGTGTTAGTTATTTGGACTTGTGGATTAGTTTAGATGGACTTGTGATGACCTTTTGGATTTGTTTAGATGTGATATTTATGTGATGCGCATGATATTTATGTGATGGATGTGAGATTTATGTGACGAATATGAGATATCTTCGAAGGATGTGAAATATATGTAATGTATTGTGTTTGTCATGGGAAAATGTAAAAAAATTGGTCGGTTATGGTCACTTTGCCGAGTGCCGAGGAAATTACACTAGGCAAAGTGACCATTTGCCCACCATGTTTTCCAGCTTTGCCGACTGCCTCCAAGCAGGGCACTCGGCAAAGAATTTTTTTTAAAAAAAATTAATTTGTTTGCCGAGTGCCTCTAGGATGGGCACTCAGCAAAAAAAAAATAATTTCCTTGCCAAGTGTCTCGAGGCAGGGAACTCGGCAAAGAATTTTCAAAAAAATTATTTCTTTGTCGAGGTGCCTCCAGGCAGGACACTCGGCAAAGAATTTCAATTCATTTCTTTGTCGACTGCCTCCAGGCAGGGCACTCGACAAAGAATTTCGAAAAAAATTCATTTCTTTGCCGAGTGCCGCGAGATAGGGCACTCGGCAAAGAATTTTAAAAAAAATAATTTCTTTGCCGAGTGTCTCCGGGTAGGACACTCGGCAAAGAATTTCGAAAAAAATATTCTTTGCCAAGTGCCTTCCATAGAGACAATTAGCAAAGCAACCGTTAGTTAGAAAGTCGCCGTCACGATAACTTTTCTTTGCCGAGGGCTTTCGGAGACACTCGACAAAGACTTTGCCGAGTGCTCGATAAAAGGCACTCATCAAAAAACCCTTTACTGATGAAAATTTTGTCAAGGGAATTTTACCGAGTGAGGCACTCGGCAAAGCAGCTGTTTCCTGCAGTGAGGGGTAGTGGATGTGGTCAGGAGGGTGGTGGCAAGGCGGCAGCGATGTCATCCATTTGGGTGGCGGCTAGTGTGGCGGAGGATGGAAGCGGCCTAAGCATCGTTGGCTAGTTCTCGACAAAGAAAAGACATATTTAACATAAGTGGTTCTGTAGGCAGCTATGTCCTGGGGACGCCAGAGGTGGCTTCAGAGTCTGAGAACACACTACGGGAAACCCGAACTTTGCCGAGTGTTATATGTTTTGCCGAGTGCCAAAATACGGGCACTCGGCAAAGAGGTCTTTGCCGAGAGCCGCTCTCGGCAAAGCATGACACTCGGCAAAGAGCCTCTTTGCCGAGTGCCTGACACTCGGCGCAGTCTGACACTCGGTAAAGAGGCTCTTTGCCGAGTGCCAGGCACTCGGCAAAGGCTAACGGTGGTACACACCGTCAGTCTTTGCCGGGTGTCATTAGAAGACACTCGGCAAAGGGGCTCTTTGCCGAGTGTCAAATTTGGCACTCGGGAAAGATTTTTTTTTTATTTTTTTGCCTCCAAACTTTTTTGTACTTACTTTGCACTTTATTTTGAAATATATGTTAAAATTTGGCACAAATCTTGATAAATTTCCTATATATATTTAATTTATTTCGGTTAAACGTATTTCTTCCGAAAATACAATATTGAACTAGAGGTGCATCCAATCATAGAATTAGTTAATTGGAAAAATGATATTCACAATTTTTCTTATAGTTTGAGACCATTTCTAGGAGCACGCCCGAAATTTCGAACGTCTTATACATGAAATATGACGACAAAGATGCGGGAGAAATGCATTTTAATTATATAAATTAAAAATAAAGTCTAAAAATCTTAAAACCTGGCAACATGTTTTTACATCACATGTAGATGCTATGATAAAAATTGGGGAACGTTTCGCAAAAGTTGTCACGTATGTTAGTTATAAACCTACACCTCTCATATGTGATGACATGTGAAATGAAGTGAGAGGTGTAGGTTTATAACTATTGTACTTGACAACTTACGCGAAATGATCTCGAAATTTTATCATAGCGTCCTCATGTGATGCCAAGACGTGTCGCCAGTTTTTAAGTTTTTCGGAATTTATTTGTAATTTATATAATTAAAATGCATTTCTCCCGCAAATTTGTCGCCATGTTTCGTGTATAAAATATTCAAAATTTTGGACATGCTCGTAGAAATGGCCTCAAACTATAACAAGTATTCTGAATATAGTTTTTCCAACCATTGAATTCTATGATTCGATGCACCTGTAGTTCAATATTGTATTTTTGAAAAAAATACGTTTAAGCGAAATAAATTAAATATATATAGGAAATCTATTAAGAATCGTGCAAAATTTTAACATACACCTTAAAATAAAGTGTAAAGTCAGTACAAAAAGTTTAGAGGCAAAAAATAAAAAAAATAAAAAATCTTTGCCAAGTGTCGCTAGGTTAGGCGCTCGGTAAAAAAAAATTTAAAAGAATTATTTTTCAAAACAAAAAAAATTTAAATTTTAAAAATGTGTCGAGCGTCTGATTCAGCTACACTCAGCAAAAAATGAATTTTCAAAAAAAAAAGCTTTACCGAGCACCAAATCTGTGGCACTCGGCAAAGATATTAAAAAATAAAAAAAATACCACTCGGCAAAGCCTCTTAAAATCGCTAACCGGCCACGCCACTAGGGCTTGCCTGCCCACAAACGCCGCCGCAGCGCCCGCCTCTGCCCGCGCCCGCCTCCGGCCTCAGCCTCGCCGCCGCAGCGCCCACCCGCGGCCCCCGCGCCCTGCGTCCGCGCGCGCGACCTCGCCCCGGCCGCCGCTGCGCCCGCCCTCGACCCCCGCGCCGGCAGCGCCCGCCCCCAACTCGCCGTGGCCCCCACGGTTCGCTGCGGCCGTCCGCGCTCGGCGTCCGCGCGCCTGAGCTCGCCCCGGCCGCCGCA
>Ga0182004_10002929_pt1 | contig 13455 bp, 15 predicted proteins | sample Sormic07211540_1_FD_120479 | JGI IMG/M metagenome (GOLD analysis project Ga0182004, IMG submission 120479) | Endophyte microbial communities from Sorghum bicolor roots, Mead, Nebraska, USA - 072115-40_1 MetaG | ecosystem: Host-associated > Plants > Roots > Unclassified | place: USA: Nebraska...
CCGAGCTTCGCACCTGGTGGAGAGGACATGAAGGGGGCACCATCACAGGAGGGGAGCCACGCCGTAGGGGCAGCCGTAGGGAGACGCGTCGTGGGGGTCACCGCCGGAGGTGGCCTGCACCGGATGGCACTGCTGCCAGAGGGGGCGCCGCTGGGATGGTGGAGGGAGCCCGATCTATTTTTAGTAGGGATGAAAACGGATCGGATACGAACGGATATCACTGATATCATATTTGTTTTCTTATTTCTGGTCGAATTCAGATTCAAATACAGATAATGTCAACCATGTCAGATAAGATAGGATTGGATGTCGATATCATAAATATACGATTGAAGTATTCGAATACGGATACAAAATCTGATGTTGAATATTCGAACTCGAATACGGACAGATCTGAACCCCTCTAAACGAATTCGGTCTCGAATACGGTCAGAAAATATTCGTACCGTTTTCATCCCTAGTTTTTAGAGAGACGAGAGAAGAGACGGCGGGTGGTGGCTGGTGGGAGACACTAGATCAGCAACCCTAAGTATGTTCTTATATACTCTATGCTTGTAAATGGGCCCACTGCTAGAGTCCAAATAAACCCATCACACTAATCTATGACATTTTTGAAATACGTCACGTAGAAACTGTCATGTATCAGGAGATTTCTTGTAGGATCTCTAGTCTTTTTACAAATTACATGACAAACTAAAAAGTGGGGTGATGAGAGTGGTCCGGCGGTCTGGCCTCTCTAGTCTTTTTGCAAGGTGATGAGAGTGGTCGGTGGTCTGGCCTCTCTAATCTTTTTGCAAGGTGATGAGAGAGTGGTCTGGTGATCTGGCCTCTATAGTCTATTGACGAAAATATCATCTACCACTAAAAGCGCAACGCCGTTAAATCCTAGAATAATAAATCTAAAAAAAATATGAGCACCTATTTAAAATCGAGAAGTTAAATCTGGATAGGTAGTTTTCACCATATCCTACCTGACCAAATGAGTTAGGCTCAGCAAGTTGGTCAGCACACCCACGTCTGTTCAAAGAAATGTATGACAAATTCCATTTCCTCCGTCCAGTACATACATGCTCGCTCGACCCATTTTTAGTTTTTATAATCATCACTGACTCGATTCCTGCACTGTCAGCTATCATGAAAAATTGAAGTTGTTAGTTCTTGCGATTTGTTTTGTTGTATATGGGTTGTTTTTCATTTGTTGAGGAATGTGGTTCTTCCTACCAGTTTCATCCTTTGTGATCGGGCTATGACCGTTAATGGTGAGAATGGGCCGGCTAGGCGCCGCTGCCTTAGGTGGGCCCCGTGGCCAGCCCTAAGAGGAAGGCACACCTAGGGAGACTGGCGCCACCGCTGCTGTTGTCACCGCCATTTTCTTTCGTGTCATCTTCAATTACCGTATCTAGTCTTAGTTGGTTTTGGAAATAGTTTATTAAGATAGAAATTAGAATAGTTAATTTATGTAAAGGAGGATTCGTTCCTTGTTTTGCCTGTGAGCCAAATCTAATAGGGACTATAAAAATAAGGTACATGGAAATGCATCAATCAAGTAATAGAAGGGCGAATGCTCTCTCTCTCTCTCTCTCTCTCTCTCTCACCACCGTTGCCCCCTGCTTCTGCCCTAGCCGCGAGCTGTTGCCCCTGCTCCCCTGCGCCACCGCCCTCCTGCCAACGCTACTGCCCCTAGCCTTGAGCCGGTGGCCACCCTGGCCACACCTCTGACATGTTCCTTCTGGTGAGAATGAAAGATCGTGAGCTTGCTCAACATGAAATCAAAAAATTCATCGCAGATGCATCATAACTCTTGCATCCTCCTACATCCATCTCAAGTTATAAGATGTTTGACTTTTTTATTACAAATTTGACCACTCGTCTTATTCAAAAAATTTATGCAAATATAGTTAAATTTAAGTCATTTTTAAAGAATTTTTATCAATAAACAAAGCTATGATAAAAGAATTGATATTTTTACACAAACTTTTAAATAAGAAGAGTGGTCAAATTTGGTGTCAGAAAAGTCAAACATCTTATAATTTGGAATGGAGTGAGTACATATCAACACTAGGCCAATTGCAATATCCCTATGTTGCCTGTCCTTTTCGTTTGTTTGACACCAGTTGTTTTGGTGTTTCTGTTGTGAGAGAGCCCAATCTTGTTCTACTCATGGACGCGATCATGTTGTCCGGAGTCACATTTGTCTTCTGTTGTTTGTTGAATAGAAAGTTCATTTGTTTTACTTCAGTTGAAATGTGATGACTCTACTGGTAGAGCTGAGTACAAACTCATGAGCCAAGTGTTGGACAGCAGAACATGATTCAGAAGGTGATGCACTTTATAGTGACGTTAATTGAGTGTCATCTTTGTCAAATGCAAACAAAAATCATGACAGACTTATCAGTCGCCACGGCGCACAACTTTTTAAGCTTGGATAACCTATATCATCCATCCTATTTTTATGTCTACAAAATATGATAACTAGTTGTTTTTATATTAGACTTTAGGTGAAAGAAAACTATCTTGCTACTATATAAATTGGTCCATGTTCCAGAAGATGTTTAATGAAGGAAATAGTGAACACTGGACTTGTTTGAATTTTTCAAAAAGAACTCCCAGAGGAGGTGCATGCCTTCTATATTGATTACACCATGTGTTTGGTAAAGGGCATTGGCGCGAACAGGTTGGAGGAGAGAGCAGTAGCGCGCACGGGCCAGGGAAGAGGGACGTGGTACTCTTTTCTTCACGAGTCCCACATACGCGACTGTGATAGGACCGGATAGCGCTAGGAGACGAGGAGCAACCATGTTGTATGGGGATGGATCGGTTTACAGTGGCATCTGTTATGGGCTGGGCTAACCAAACATAAAGCAACACATACGGTTAAACTACTTACGGGCCAAAAACATCAAACCAAATAGCTCCTTAATCACATGTGCAATGCAACAAGAATGGTAATGTTTGTCACAATTCTCATGGTTATGTTACGTATTCATTTTAGATCATTTGGAGTCTGCAAACCAAAATCCATTGTCAGGATCTGCTGAACCATGGTCTAGAAATCAAGGCTTTCGAGCTTCCAATTGTAATGGAAAATCAAGGCTTAACCCAAACCCATTGTGAAGGGCAATACGCTCAACACGAAGGGTACGGGCCATGGAGCGGCTTAACCTAGTCATAATGCTTCCGAGGAAGAGCACCATGAAGTCAGTAATATCATCTCAGTGTTGGCCCTTGGAGCATTTGTCATCACGACTCACTTCCAGTTCTAGCCTTCTATACATAACTACTTCCTCTAACCAACCAGATATCCATGGTTCCTCAGCCCTTCTACCACTATTCACATTTTTTATTTTTTTATTTTTATTTCTTTAGCTATTATCGTTCCTATATCACACGGACATTCAATAATTGATGCTTTCACCGTATCTCAATGTTCCCACCACAGTAACACGCGGTGTGAGCGATAACATTTGGCTTGGGCACATGTAATCCGGAAATTTTTCTATAACTAGTGTGCCTCTATAAATCCAAAACAGAGAGAGTAGTTTCTCATCATCCTGACTCCTTTCTCGTCTCCTCTCATCCGCATCTTTCCTCCTCGCCTCTGACCCTGCCCGACATCCACACCACCACACCCGGCGCACTGGCAACCTTTCCACCACTACCGCGCCCCGATGTGCCCACACTCCCATGCCACCACTCCATAGCCTTTGCATGCATTCCCACAACTGCACCTACACCCAACTTGATCTCTTCCTGACTGTTGCGGCCATGGCTGCGCTCCATGTTCCTAGCGACCATTATCATGAACCTAGCTTCCCTCAGTACCTAGTTCAGAGAAGTTAAGCAGGCTAAAGCGGCAAAGAAACTAAATGAGCCTGTTCTCCACCGCTTTAGCCTGCTTAGCCTTTCTTTCTGTTTCGGAGCTCATCCCTCAATGCATCAGTGGTAGTCCAATTGAGAATTTTGAAATCTGATGATGGAACTAGAGCTCATCAGTCTCTTTGTGTTAGCAAAGCAAACAAAGTTAGTATTTTTTTGTTATACCATGATGAGGGAAGACCTTAGATGAACAATGGAACATGCATTTCTTTGACTGGTTATAAATAAAAAATACCAATATTTATGAGATCAAACAAATATGAGTATTATTCGTTAGAAATTTAGTCAAACTTGAATCACTTTATCTGGCACACTACTCATTGTTGCATTTTAGTCAACCCATGTAGTTTTAAGCTTCACATTGGCATTACTAGAAATTTGAGAATGCTAGGATCATACAATAGTTATACCGAATTACATGATGGTTCTGAACCTCAAGTAAGTAACAAATTATTTTTGTGGATATTTAAGTTTTTAAGGCTACCAGTAATGGTTTTTTTTATTTTTTATTTTTATTTTCCAAAATAATTTATCATTCTCACAGCCTTGTCTCGTGAGTTTCTACAGTTCATCACGGCACGCCTCCATTCTCTAATTTGCCATGATGGATCTTGGCAACCTTCACCACTTCCTTGGCATCTCTATGACGCGCAAGAGCTTGGGGCTATTCTTATCATAGTGTCAGTATGTTGTTGACCTTCTCCATCGAGCTGGCATGTCTGAATGCCATCCCACTGTCATGCTCATGGATGTGCAAAACAAGTTGTCCGCCACCATAGGCACCCCAGTGGCTGGCCCCTCTGAGTACCATAGTCTTACTGGTGCCCTCGAGTATCTCAATCTGACATGGTCTTATTTTGGCATATGTTGTTCAAAAGGTGTGCTTGTTCATGCACGATACCCATGAGCCTCACATCGCGTTGATCAAGTGCATTTACATCAAGGGCTCCCTCTCCATTGGTCTTCACCTAGACACCGGACCCATGAGTCAACTCACCGCCTACTCTAACACTGACTAGATGGGCTACCCCGACACATGTTGCTCCACCTTTGGTTTCTGCACCTTCCTCGGTGACAACCTAGTGTCCTAGTCCACCAAGCGAAAGAACACTATCTCTCACTACAGTGCCAAAGTAGAGTATCATGATATCACCCATGGTGTTTGGAAGGTCCTTGTTTGGTTTTGGTAATTGAGTGACATCTTAGGTGGACTAATATTGTTTATATGAGATACACAAGAAATTAGTCCATAGGTGATTATGTAATGATGGAGGAGCTCATTGTATATGAGACATGACACGGAGTCATGTGACTAAGGTGGAGAAGATCAAGATGAGGCTTGGCTAGATGGATTGGTTGCAAGAGTGAAGGGAAAGTTGGAGGCTTTAAAGCGAGGGACCGCGTGTGACGGTGAAGCTTGAGCAAGACTTGGCACCGATGGTCCGAGGCAACAGTGAAGAGCAAGTGAGATCAAGATCGATGAACCAATACAATCACATGATGATATGAAGTGGATCATATTATTTGGTGATTGGTTGGTGCATGTGTTGTATCAACATCAGAGGAGATGGAATAGAATTCGCAAGGTAAAGGTATAACCTAGGGCATTTCCATTTCACCAGTCATAGGTGTGTAGAAAAGTTTATGACCGGATTTAGGATAGATGGCCATACTATCAAGAGGGGCAAACTAGTTTGCATATCGGTCATCTAGTGCCACTAAGTGTGAGTCTCATTTGCATATACCTAGCGCTTAGTGACGTGGTGAGTTACATAAGAAAGCCTATAAAAATATTTGTGAAAAGCTAACTTAAGTCCAATTTATTTTGGATTTTTTTGGTGAAGTTGGCAACCTAAAAAGGCTTGAATTGGTGCTGAGAATACAAGACTGAAAGTTCCAGTCAGTCTGATAGGAAGTTTGGGTCAGCCTGACAGGAAGTTCCAGTTAGCTTGACAGGAAGTTCCGGTTGGGTTGACAGAGGTGCGCCCGCGTTTCAGTGAATACTTCTGGTGTCTGACCGAAAGTTCTAGTCTATGACCAAAAGTTCCGATCCGCCTGACAAGAAGTTCCGATTGGGTTGAGAGAGGTGCACCCGCGTTTCAAAGAACACTTCTAGTGTCTCACCGGAAGTTCCGGTCCATGACCGGGAGTCCACACAGGAACTTTTGTGCATGACCTCGCATGTGAGGACTCACTTCCAGTCTAGGACCAGAAGTTTTGGTGGGACCGAGGCTCCACAATAGTTAGATCTACTTGGACCGAGCCTCCACAATAGTCAGATCTGCTTAGACTGAGCCTCCAATGGTTAGATCTGCTTGGACCAGAAGTTTTGGTCCCAGGCACCAAAACTTCTGGTGGAACACTATAAATACTCGTTTCCCTCGTTTCTGACTAGCAGCGCTGAATAGAACACACTTCTTCCCCTTTGGCTGCTCCTTCAAAGAGTAGAGAAAGCTCTCTCTTCCTCCTTTCTCACTCTCTAAGCTTTATGCTTCATTCAAGTGAGAGATTGAGCTCAAGTGATAGATCTGAGAGCTTCAAGAGCATCTCCTCCTTCTCCTCTCCATCTCCATAGCTTGGTGCTGTTTGATGAGAGGATTTGAAGAAACCCTAGTGTTGTGCATTTGTGATTTCATTCTAGTGGCACTAGGTGTTCGTGTTGCAAGCCGGTGGTGCTTGTTACTCTTTAGAGGTTGCCACCTCCTAGATAGCTTGGTGGCTTGTGACTCCATTGAAGCACGTAAGGAGATTGTGCGGTGCTCCAGAGAAGAGATTGTGAGGGGTACGGTGCTCCCCCGTGGGGGGTCGCAAAGAGAAACTCTAGTGGATTGCTTGTGGCTTGAAGGATCTCCATCTTGAGAGTGGATGTGTGGCACCCGCTAATAGTTTGGTTTTGGATTGCCAATTAGCTCGTGGTCCATCAAGTGGGTGAATCACCACAATGATGACGTAGCTTGGTGGCAACCAAGTGAACCTCAGCAAAAATCACCGTGTCAACATTGTCTACTCTTCTCGGTGGTTTGCATTCATCTTACACAACCTTGTATTTACATTCTCTATTTACTTGTGCTTGTATAGTTTCTCTTGTAACTAGTTTAGCTTGTGCAGCTTACTAATTATATCCTTGCTTGTGTAGCTAGAAGTAGTTCCCTTGCATGGCTAATTTGGTTTGTTTTTGAACGCAAAGCCAATTTGGTTTGTGTAACTTTGTTAGTCTCATTGCTTAGCTTGTGTAGCTAAGTAAGCTGCGCTCTCTAATTGGTATTAGTTGCCTTGTTATTGAGCTTGATAGTGAGATTAGGAGCTTTGTGCTTTTGCTTACTAGTTGTGTAGGAGCTCCCCTGGTTTGTAAAGTACTAGTAGCATAGATTTGTGTGACCTTGCTCCTAGAATTGGTTAGGTGAGCTCTTGCTGAGGAAGCACCTTGTTTGCTTATTTAGAATCTTTTACAAGGTGCTAGAGAACTTAGATAGAGGGGTGTAGTCTTAGCTAGACCGATAGATTTAATTCTGTATTTGTTTCGGTTACTGGCGTGATAATTTTTAGAAAGGACTATTCACCCCCCCCTCTAGTCCGCCATCTCGACCCTTTAGTGTTGCTGAGTGCTACTAGTTGGACCAGATTCTCAAAGATCTCTATCTACCAGGTTGTCTTCTATGACAATTTTAGTGCTATCTACATTACAACCAACCCCATTCATCATCACCGAACCAAGCATATCGAGATTAACATCCACTTTATCTGCGAGAAGGTTACACTTGGTGAAGTTTGTGTCCTACATGTGTTGTCCTCGCATCAATGCATAGACATCATGACTAAGGGCCTACCTGTACAGTTATATATTGATTTTTGGTTCAGTGTATGGGCCTGTGAACCTCTCACTATGATGTGGGGCGTTAGATGTGTATATATCTAGGGTTCTAATTGTAATTGTACTGAGCTAACGATTATATATATGGAAGTCATCCCTCCCTAATGGAGTGAGGTGTTCTTCCAGTTCCTTTCTACACTAATGTCAGTAAAGCCATGTTGCTTGACAAATATACAAAAGTTACTAATTCTAGATAAATTTGCATTTTCTGCCATCCACTTTTCATTAACATGCATAACAGTGTTATAGTATCACTCATACAAAAAGTATATAATATTAGGATTTTGACCAACAAAAATTATGATGTCCTGCCATTGGTTTTCACATAAATGCAATAACTTGACCAACAAAGATCAATAGAAGCAACAATAACTTGAACAAAATGCATGTAACAACATATCTATAAATTGTACTGACCCAATCTGCTGGGTGGCGGAAATAATTGCAGCAGTAGGGGATTTTATCACCCATTTTTGCGAGTGAATAATTGACAGTAGGAAAAGTGTAAATACAACTTCAAGCTAAGGTACATATGCAGAACATAAAAATATCAAATTTAGCCATCTTACTCACCTTGTTATGCCACCCAAAATAAATGTCAAGAATAGAATTATGAAATTAAGTACTTTCATTTGTTGGTGACTATGTAACTTACGAATTATTTGTTCTAGCAAACAAAACAGTTGATTCTAAGTCACTAGGCTCGGAGGGTTTATCAAAAATGTTATAAAGCTTAGATCACATCTTAAGTAGATGATCAGACTTTTAAAACAATCATTTTAATCTTCAAATTCTACTTTTAGGCTCACTTTCATCCTAGAAGTGTGAAGATGATCATTTTAGTCCTCAATCTTTGTTTTTCGGGTCAATTTCATCCATAAACTATTTTTAGCTCAGCTTTTTTTTATCAAAAAGAAACAATATCTTAATTTTAGGCACAATTTCATTCATGAATTATCAAAATGCATTTTGGCTGAACTTCGTCCTCCTAGCTACCGAATCGTATAACATGCTTTCAATATTTTGTTCACATTCTAAGATGAATATAAAATATAGATCTAAATATTCTTAATATGAACTATTTTAGCCTATGGATAGAAAACATTATTTGTACACAATGGTTGTTAGTTGAGTCTAACTCTAGAAGTAGCTAAGTAAAAAATTAGAAATATTATTATGTCAATATATTAATTCATTCGTAAGGAATAAAAAGTGTTCAAAGCAATTGTAATTGCTCCTCAAAACCATTTAGTCAGATACATATAAATGGTACTGTTATAAGGTAACATTTAAATAACAACTTCAAATTATTAATGGCCACTAAAAAGTTTTTAGATGAATATTATTTTTCTATCCCCAAATGCTAGTGGTGTTAGACGTGACTAGGTGCAATAATGCAAATGTTTTAAGTAGAACGATATACAAAGTTAAGTTGAAAATAAAAGTTTTAAGACCGAAATACAGTTTGGATAGCTCTAGGATAAAATTGAGTTTAAAAGTAAAGTTTGAGGTCTAAAATGTCTGTTTTGAAAATTGAGAGATGAAACTGAGCCTCGACTAATAGTTGAGGTGTCAAAATGGCTATTCTTCCTTTGTAAGTCAATTTGTCAATGGGCTTCCCAATTCAATAGATTATCCAAATATAAAAAAAATAAATATTTATATGACATAATTAGTATTATTGATAAATATATAAAAAAACTAATATTTATACTACATAATTAATATTTATTCAACTATCCCAAATAAATATTAACTTTGTCCGAATATATTAATATTTATACTATATAATTAGTATTATTGATAAATCGTGAATCTATTTTGATAATAAACTTATTTAGAAATATAAATATTTTTAATATTTTTTGAAAAAGCTAATGGAAAATTTTGACTAAGACACAAATAACATAACTATACTTAAATGGAGGGAAGCATGAATAACACACTGCACTTGAATGGAAGGAGGAGAAGACAGCTCCCACGCCCCTCGCCTGCTCTCTCCGGAGTCCTGACCGACAACAGCCTTGAGAGGCAGGCAAAAGTGCCAGCAACATAGTACCGCGACCAGACCAAACACAGAAGCTACAAGTCCAACGGGCCGTGCGAGACCGACCCAACGTCGTGTCGTGTCCTGCCATGCCGTGCCGTAGATCGCTGGGCCGCTATGGGCTCTCGTGCCTAGTGGGCCGTGCCTCTATAGGCTTCGTGCCTGTCCTTCAGCCCAAGCCACGGCCAGCCGGCCCGTTTTCGTGTCGTGCCAGCCCACGGCCCATCAAATTGACAATAACTTATCTTCATCAATATTTTTACCAAATACTGAAATATTTCATCATTTTTACCAATTATTTATTATTTTCACCAATATAACAATGAACAACATATATATACAAGTTATAACTACACCAATAGTTCATGTTCACTAGGTCGCTACCAAGCCGACCATTGAAACAGACCGTGCTCGTGCCGTGCTGCGTGCCTAGGTGGCAACCTAGGCACGGTCTGGTCCCTCGGGCCGGGACGACCCGGGCCCGATAGCCACCGTGCCATGCCATGCTTGGGTCAAACCAAATCACCGAGCCATAGGTCAGGCCATCAGGCCATGGGCCACATGGCCATCTATAGCAGTATGTACTCCTACACAACCAGAGGGCCCATAGCAGGACCACTGGCATGCAGTACTACACCAGAGTTTTTCTTTCTTTCTTTCTGTCTGTCTGTGAGAGAGAGAGGAGGACACACCGTATATTTAGGTGCTATTTGTGCCTTGAATGAATAGTTAGCCGGTAATAATTTACTCGATTCAAATAGATCTAGTTAATAGTTTAGCTAATTATTCTCTTGGGCCTAGATAATAAGTAAATTTCTACAAATTTTAAAACATATTTAGGGCATTGGCAAAAAAATCTGTTATTTATTTGGGATAAATTTGAAGCCTAAGAAAAAATATTTATTTGAGACGGAGTAGTTGAATATTAACCAAGAACTATTTTACTAGTTAAACTAGAATAACTATTATTAGCTATGAACTACGCAGTATTAGCGGTTAATGATTTTTTTTGCAAAGATAACGGTTAATGATCTAAACAAGGCCTTAACATCTAACCGCACAAAATCCAAGATTATTTGACATCCAACGGTTTCAACACAATGACACAAACACAAGTTTGTTCTATTTTCTTTTTAATTGTATTTTTTCTGCTAGCTAGTAGTGTTTTTTTCTCACAATAAATCAGTAAACAGTCATTCCAGTCTTAATTTTTCAGACCAGCGAACGGGCCTGCTCAAACAAAATTGGATCCGAACTCTAGGACAGGAGCCACCGAGTGCCATCTTATTTTTCCTTGATGGGCCTACTACTTCTCGTGGGCCACTAGCAATATACATGTTCATGCATTCCAAGGAAGGTCTGAGTACGTGTTTGTTTCTCAAATTCGGTGGATTGTTTTATTTTATTTTTCCTTTTATTTTTATTTCTTTTCTTTTTTTTCTTTCTGCTCTTATATTTCCACATTTTTATTTTCCTTTTTATGTGGTTTCTATTCATATTTATATTTTCTCTAATCATTACTTTCTTTACTTTATCTTCATTTTCAGGTCTTGCTCTTTTTTCTTTTCTTTCTTTTCCCTTTCTCTTTTTATTTATGTTTTCTATAGATTTTCTTAATTCTTTAGTTTAAAGTTTTCTCCTTTTTTTATTTTATACTTTCATGAGATAACATAATGGTCACACTGTATACGCATGATGTTCAATGGTGTACTTTTGTTTATTCACACAACATATTTGAAAGATCACTCAATGTTTATCTTGATAGGTGTCTTGATAGTATTGCATACTTTATCGAATTCTAAATTCAATATATTCCAAGCCATGAAAACAGTAAGGCTAAGATGGAGGCTCAACAAACATGAGACTTTAATGTCAAAGGACACAATTTGCATATCAAAGAAAAGCTGGTGCGAAAGAATCGAACCATAGCTGGTTTGCTAGAACCAAGCAGGCCGGTGTTCTCAGTGTACTTTACAGAATCTACCATACTCCACATCTATAATTTTTATAAAATAAAACTCTACTATCTATTTCTCTTCACATGCAATGCGTCCACCTCGGCATTCCACTATCAAGTCCACTATTTATTTCTCTTAAAATGCAAAGCGTCCACCTCAGCAGTCCGAATCATTTGCCACTATCATTTTTTCTTGATATACAAGGTGTTCACCTCAGCAATCTACCATCATTTGCATTAAAGTTCACTACCACAAGAATTATGTTATCCACATCGCGAGACACATCATCCACTATGGATACAATTTCCATGATTATACTAAAAGAGTTATATATTTATATTCCTCCTTATCCACGGCAACGCGCGGAGAATCATCCTAGTTTCTTATGCGTTGAGTGCATTGGTATGAATTTACTTTGAGGTGTGCAAGTATCAGGGGAGAGTCTCTCTGATTAATAACTTGTTGCAAACATCATATTGCACTCTTTCCTTTATATGAATTTTTCCTTGGGGTTTCTCATATAAAGTTTTTGATTAGGCAATATCAACACAAGGTTATGTCAAATCATCCATTTTTCCCCATAGGGGTTTTGGAGGATATTGGGACATAAGATGTAGTGTACTCTTTTCGTTACGTAAGTTTTCCATTTATGTTTTCTCATATAAAGTTTTTGATGACGCAATGTCAACACAAAGGTATATGCTATATCATCTATTTTTTTCAATCGGGGTTTTCGAAAGATGATATTTGATGCATATTGACCATATGGTCAAGGTGTTTCTAGACTAAGACTTTGGGTTTATCTCAAAGGATTTAATAACATTGGTGATTGTATATAATTATGTTTCATCTTTTTTTTCTAGTGGATTTAAAGGATTTTTGTCTGGTATCCCCTGGTATTACTTTGGTTTTACCCAAAGGTTCATAATGGTGCATAATAGATGAATAGTGAAGACTATAAAGAGCTAATTGATCAAGGGGAGTGTTGACAACTATTATTTAATGATCAGTTAAGAATTAAATCCCAAAGAGTGTTTTTTCACCCTCTTTCTCTTTCATCAGACTTGTAATTGTCTATCTGAGCTCGTGTATATATATATGTACATCATTGTTCAATAGAAATATGGACAATAATTTGCATCAACCATTAGGATATGTACATCACTGTAACAACGGATAAGGGAAGCAGTTTGGTTAGACTATTAGTAGTAGTAATGCTAATGCCTTTCCATTTTACACAACTATTAGGCCTTGTTCGGTTGTTGTTAAAATCGAAGGGATTAATGGGGATTGGTAGGGTTGAGGAAGAATTTAACTTGTACGGGATTTAATACTCCCAAATACCTCTCAAAACTCCCTTGGTTCTGGGATCAAACAAACAGGCCACCCTCACTCCACTGTCCCTTGTCTTCGTGCAACAGAAGAAAAACTACAGGATGGAGCCGTCACGCACAGCTGCATCCGGAACCTCTGTAAATAACAACAGTTCAAGCTACTCTACAATAGAATAAAGAAATGTAGGGAGATCTAACTTCCCAAGAGGAGATGACTGAACCTATGCGCAAATCCCACATCACTGCTTTGGAAAAGAAACGAGAATATTGCTTTATTACTACAAATCTTTCGCTTCTTATTATGAGACTCAGCTCGATACTGATACACTGTTTGGATGATCTATATTACTACTAATACTCGATAACAAC
>Ga0182004_10002930_pt1 | contig 13454 bp, 9 predicted proteins | sample Sormic07211540_1_FD_120479 | JGI IMG/M metagenome (GOLD analysis project Ga0182004, IMG submission 120479) | Endophyte microbial communities from Sorghum bicolor roots, Mead, Nebraska, USA - 072115-40_1 MetaG | ecosystem: Host-associated > Plants > Roots > Unclassified | place: USA: Nebraska...
ATGTGGGTTACTGTAGCACTTAAGGCTAATCATGGAGTAACTAGGCTTAAAAGATTCGTCTCGCGATTCTCAACTAAACTGTGTAATTAGTTTATTTTTTTTATCTACATTTAATGTTTCATGCATGTGTCCAAAGATTCAATGGGATGGATGAAAGATTTTTAGGTGGGGAACTAAACAGAGCCTAAAAATACTACTGTAATTTATTAATTTGTCTTGATCAAAGGAGTCAGGCTAAGCATCGGCGGCGGCGGCGGCGTTGGGCGATGGCGTGTGCATGTGCATGGGTGCCCGCCCCGCCCCAGCGCCCACACCACCTTTGGACGGCTGGACGACCATTGAGGAGTACGAGAATATGGCCGGCGGCCGGCCGCTCGTGGCCTCACGATTATCCTGTGGACTGGACCGGGGCCTGCCCGAGATCGCGCGGTGGGAAGCTGGGACGTGGGAATAGTTTAGGGGCTGGGGGTCGTGGCGGGCAGCGCCCCACGTCGCGGCCGCGCGGCGCGATCAGGCGCCTCATCGCGTACGCACGCACGTACCACGACGGGCATGCCGCACGCGGCTTCGGTTAGCTCGCCATCCATCCCCATCCGTCCGTCGTCCGCGCGGCCTGGGATTGCCTACTTGCCTGGTATATCAGTGGCTGTCACTCAACTGCGTCTGGGATTATTGATGATGGAGCCATTTGGAACACGTGAGAGATGTTCGCCGACACCAGGATGTACGATGGTTGGTTGGTTCCTCATCTTCTTCACGTTATTATATATACACGTAAGAGGAAAAATTTTGGTATTAATTAGTATGGTTCAGCAGAAAAAAATACTCTAGCTACAAACAACCCAACCCTGCCTGTCATCGTGCTTAGCCTGCATGTACCACAGGCATGCCATTTCGGGAAGTTGCAGCGACCTTTGCTTTCGTTCGTGTCGTGTGCTTGTGAACTGTGGAGCCGGAACCGTACAGGGGAGCAAGTTGGTTGGGGCACTAAAACCAGACAACCCACCATCAATTATTTTAATCTCCTCGCCTCAATATCTTCGCTTATTATTTTTCTTTCCATAGGCAGGTTAGAAAACCTTTTTTGCATGGCTAGGATGACTCACGCTCATGAACAACTCTGACGTACTCAAACTCAATGGATTGTTGATAACTACATGGGAGACAAGGCTAGTAGTAATCCTTGCCAAAATGGAATTTTTAAACCCTATCTCCGCAAAGGTGGAAAAGACATGTGTCGAAGCTAAATCTGCAAGTTCCAAGATCATATAATTCTTAACCCTATTTCCATCAACCGAAATACAGTTGTTTGAATTAGAGTTTGGACATAGTACCATGTGATATCCAGTATATTTGCACTTAGCATCTTCAATACCTTTGTGCATTCACTTTCACGAGTTGCTTTGCACTTATCCTTGTGCGGTTGTGCCCCTACACATATCGCTTTCGACATGTCCCCCGATCTTCTAGTGTCCGACACGCTCTAGCTCCCGGCACGTCACCCCGACCATCCACTGCCCCCATGCAGTGTCGGGCGCGTCTGTGCCCTCGATGCTCTGCCGTCGACATGCCACTGTCGTAACCATCGCCACTGCTTGCGAGGCAACACAAGTGGCGGCTAGTATGGTCTTTTCCTTTTTCTCTCGACCGATACTCTTTTCTAGGATTCCAAAGCCACTTAATAGACATCAAAACAATAAAAATTAAGTTGTAGCCAACTTCAATACTTGGGTATTGAACCCAATTCAATCCACGTTCTGAATATTTACACTTAAAATAGACCCTTAGTGTCTTGTCTCTCCAGCTATTGAACTTCCTTCGCCCCTAAACTATCCACACGTAAATAGACCCTTAATTGCAATGGCTTATAATAGAGGTGCTAGAAAAATGATTTTAATGCCTCTTAGAATCACAGGCTGCACATGCCCTAAAACTACTACCAGCAACTGTAGAAAGGACTAGTTCTAGTTTTTTTTTTTAAACAAAGGACAAGTACTAGTTGGATAGCTCTGAAATAGCTTTCCACGAGTGGCTGGGCCGCCACCACAGAACCCGCACCGAGCTACAGGATTCCTGGCCGAAACAAGCGGCCAGGGTTGCAAGAGGCCGCGACGACGCGCGAGGAGCCCACCCATACCGTGCCAGATGCCCCCGCCCCGCCCGAAAGCGTGAGCCGTCCGGGCGGAAAAGAGGCAGCAAAAGCAGAGAGCTCGAGCCGGAAGAAAATTCGTTTCCCCACCCCACCCATCAGCGACTGCCGTGGCCGACTCCTCGAGTCGAGTAGAGTAGTAGTAGCACCAGTTCTTCCTCCTCGGCCTTCCACCGCTTCCGTCCACTCATCCAGCACGCCACGCCCACGCTCGCTCGCCCCCTCGCAGCTCGCAACTTCGCAAGGGGAGGAGGGAAAAAAAAAGCAGGCGGAGCAGAGAGAGAGGGTCGGACGGCGAGAGAGAAAAAAGAGGGAAACCTAGGCGGCTTTCCGTTTCGGGAAATTCCCGGGCGCCCCGTCCGCGCTGCTCCCGGCGCCGGTGGCCGCGCCTCCGCGCCCGCGCAGGGCCCCTCCGCGGCTCGCCCCCCGGTAACGTGTGGCCCTCTTTCGCCGGCGGCGAATGCCGCTGTTTGGATCGGGCGAATCCTCCTAACCCGTGGCCTGGAACCGCTCGCGGGAGGGGGTGGTCCGGGGCCTTGTGGGATGCGCCGCGCGGGCGGCTCGCTGCTGGTCTACTGCGCGCGCTCGCCGCGAGGTATGGCTCCCCGCCGCTGAATCGGTCCTGGGGCGGTTTTTGGCTTTGCGCGACTAGGCCCCTTACTGCGACCGGGCCGCGCGGTTTTCGCAGGGTAGGTTTGGTGCGATGGAAGGGACGACGGCGGCGGAGGTGGGCGGCGCCGGCGGCGGCGCGGCCGGGGATGTGCAGATTAAGGGCACCAAGGAGAATGGGCAGCCCGCGGCGGTGGCGGCAGGGCCGCCGCCACAGCCGTCTGGCAGCGAGGCGCTGGAGATGCCGGCCACGCCGGTCACGCGGGACTTGGACTGGTCCGAGCATTTCTCCTTCTTCACCTCGCTGGGCGGGTTTGGGGCCAGCTCGGACGGCGCGAGGGGCCTCACCAGCGTCGGGCTGTCCAATTCTGAGTCCAGGCCGGACAGCGTGACGCAGCGTGGCTTGGACCATGATGCGGAAGAGAGGGTGGAGGAGCTCACATTGAAGAATTGCATCAACAATGATGTCCAGCCTGAGGTTTCTGCTGGTGGGAGCACAAGCAGCGGGGATAAGCCTACTGTTATTAAAGGCCTGTGGGGTAACTTCACACGGATGGCCCGGAGAACTAGCGATTTGCCCAGCAGGGAAAACGCCGCCGCACTGAGTTACGGCGACATTGCAAACTTGAGGGCTGCTGATGGTTCTAGCAGGGAAAATCTGGCGACAAGCCTTGCCAACAATAATATCATCTCAAGGAACAATGATGCGTCCGGAAATGAGGCACCTATGAGTCGTGTTGGATATGTCAATAATGAGTTCATGACACCGTTTCGCAGCCAGCAGATTCTCTTGTCTCCATGGTCTAATCAGGACAATGCTCTTAAAGTAAGCAGCTTCTCGAATAGGATTCTTGACCGGATGAGAAGTAAGACTGTGGCACCCCAATCTGTGGTTCTAGGATCACCACTTAAAAGCAAATCAAAAGGTAAAGGGGTTGCGTACCAAGGCGTACGGGAGGAGATCCAAGGGCAAGCTAATGCAAGACCCAGAGACCCTTTGGACAAGATTCCGACTATTCCTACCTCAATTCATGATTCTATGGCCAGAGTGGACCCTATGCTTTTCACTACTGGTGGAAATGTTTCAAAATCCCACTCCGAGGGAACTTGCCTGAGGGAACTGATTAAGCCTGGGCGGCAAACAATGACCAAGTTTGATAAAATGCATTTGTTTAAGCAAATTCTTGATCTTGTGGATAAGTGTCATGCACAGGGTTTTACTTTACAGCATTTGCGACCGTCATATTTTACGACCCTTTCTTCAAATCAAGTTAAATATATTGGTTCTTATACCACACAAGACTTGCCAACATCAATCAAACAAGAGGTTGCTAGAGAAGATCTTGTGAATAGAAAAAGGGCTTTTGGCCATAGAATTGATCACCAAGATTCTAATGGCTATGGAAATTTGATGCTGAAGTATCAGAAGGTTGGCGGGCAAGGCTCAGTTGCTATCAGGCGACCAGCAAATACATTTTGGACTGACCAAATATGTGACAATCAAAATGAAGATGTCGATCCAGGTGTTTCGAGGCAAGAAAATTTTAGTTACACTGCCAGAGAGCGTTTTAAGTTCGTCGAACCATATGGAAATAATACATCTGGTGCTCAACATGTATCTAGTTCTGGCACCCAACAACCAGCATTTGAATTGAGGAATCTTGAGGAAAGCTGGTACAAAAGCCCGGAGGAGCTTAGTCAATTTAAAGGCACATTCCCTTCAAATATCTACAGCCTTGGGGTTCTTCTATTTGAGGTATTTCTAATACTTTGGTGTCATTTTTCTGCAGCAGTATCCATATTGGGTTTTGTAGAAGTGATGTGACAGTGTGCAACTGCAATTTGTAATTTTGCAGGTTGTATGTTACTAATCATTTACTAGCAAATTCAAGTGGCTTACCTAAAATCTGGTATGAGCTGTTGGACTTCCAACATGCATACCATTGTGTTTCCTGCCACATGTCAGGAAAACAAAAAGGACACAGATAATCACATCAATTGTGAGATAGTTGTTTCCCTTTCACATGGTGATCTCCATAGCCAATGAAAAAATAAGATAGGCATTCTGCTTTTTATTGGTGCATCAGCTCTTGGAATGCTGAAAACACCTTGCTATGCAGCATATTTGAATCACGCATGTACCTTATAATGAATCTGGTTGTGGTTTCCATTTTTCCAATTGCTATTGAGGCCTTACCTTAGTTACATATGAATGCCGACTAATACCCTTTTCTTACTACATGCAGTTTTATGTAGTCTCCTGTTATTATAGGATAATTCCGCTTGTACCACTATCACCATGCGTGCACAAATTTAGTTGCTTACTAACTGAAACCACACTTCAGATGGACTTCTCTACTTTCCGTGTGATTCTGTAGATTATATATCCTCTTGATTCTGACTGAAGTGTAAGATTCTATCTTAAGTCTGCCAGGCAAGGTATTTAATTAATCTAATATTTTTGTCAGCTCTTTTGCTGTTCTGAGACATGGGAGGTGCACTGTGCTGCAATGTCAAATCTTCGCCAACGCATCCTGCCTCGAAATTTTCTTTCAGAAAGTCCCAAGGAGGCCGGCTTCTGCCTTTGGTTACTACATCCAGATCCTTGTTCAAGACCAAAAGCAAAGTGAGTTTATTCATCTCTCTCATTTGGAGCCAAAATAAGAAAAATGCTTACTGATTATTGATTAGTAAATTAGTTTGATATAACTAAAGGCCAATCTTCTTCTATCTGATGAATTTTGTACGGTACAGTTGAGTTTAGATAACTGTTTGCCCTATGGAAGAAGTGCTAGAGCTTTGAAATATTTTATAGCATAAATAAGCTCTATCACAGTCAGCTTCTTATATTTGTTACTTTCGTTGCTTCTGTTCAACACAGCTGTACTTCCAGTTCAGGTTTTTATCTGATTATTTAGGTTTGTCTATAATCTATACCATGAATTTAAATGTTTAACTAACTTATGCCATGAAATAACAACCTAAGTTTATTTAGAAGTGTTCGACTTAGAAAAATGTTTCCAAGTATAAGGATTACTTCTGTCATTCATCGCATGTGGAAATATAGTATTATCCCTTTCGTGCCCTTTTATGTTCCTTTCCCATCTGAAGACTGGAAATAATAATTATATAGCTGTTCGTGCCTAATAGCCAGCTTACTGATTTTTCAGAGAGATTCTTGGATGTGACTTGATAAATGAGGGTCGGGATTTGTCCTTGTTAGATCAGGCACCAGTTTCCATCAGTGAAGATGACACTGAATCTAGTTTGCTGTTTAACTTCCTTTCTCAACTGAAAGAAGAAAAGGAGATGCTGGCTGCCAAATTATCAGCAGAGCTTGGAAGCTTAGAAACAGATATCACAGAGGTTGAGAGAAGACACTCAGCAAGAATGAGATTGAGTTTAGAGGACACGGATGTACTGCCAAGTTCTGGTGTTTTGTCAGGAGCTTCTGTGAGTGCCGTTCAAGGTGCATTGCTGTCAGGTTTGCTACCGACATCGTGCAAGTCAAGTGTATATGAGGAGAGGGTAATGAGAAATTTGGTGCAGCTTGAAAATGCATATTACTCCATGAGGTCCTCTGTGGACACCAGTGAAACTAATGCAATCAAACGTCCAGATAACGAGGCTTTGAGGGTTCGTGAAAATTTCCATCAACTTCACAGTGATTTTGATGCTAAGGGTGAGAAAACAGACCGTCTTGGATGCTTTTTTGATGGTTTATGCAAATATGCCCGGCACAGTAGGTTTGAGGTCCGAGGAATTCTGAAGAATGCAGATATACTTAACTCTCCGAATGTCATCTGTTCATTGAGTTTTGATAGGGATGAAGAATATTTTGCTGCTGCTGGAGTTTCAAAGAAAATAAAAATATTTGAATTTGATGCACTCTTAAATGATCGTGTTGATATTCATTACCCACTGGTAGAGATGCCTAGCAAGTCCAAGCTTAGCTGTGTCAGTTGGAACAACTATATAAAGAACTACCTGGCATCAACAGACTATGATGGCACTGTTCAGGTGTGTATCTAACCGTATGCTGCTATACAAGATACCCATTTATCTTATCATCAATGAAAAGTAGGCATATTTTTCAGCCCTTGCATGTAGTTTTCCTATATTTCTTTTGATGACACCATTTATCCAGTTCAGATGGATTTGATCTTATATAATTTGATGATGCTGCTTTTAGTAATGCACCAAAAAATGCTGACTGTAAATTTGAGATATTGTCAACCTAATTAGATTGGTTTTTTTTTCCACTATGATTTGTTCCATAAGCTGTCTACAGATTTACACTTCACATCCTCATAGTTTTAGCTTTGGTGAAGGCATTCTGTCTCCTGTGCCAATTTCTTCTGTTTGCGTGCCTTCTTTGTGATTAGTATTATTATCTGAGAGGGAGCACAAGTAATCAAATATGTTGATTGTTAAAACAAGTACTGTGAAGGTGAATTTGGTGAGCTTTAGGCTTACTGGTCATTGTTTGAGAATTTCATTTTCTTTTGTTGAGTTTGATGCACATGTTCCACTGAAAAGCTTAAGGGTTTGTTTGGCTGCACTTCACCCCAATCCACCCCAATACATGTGGATTGGCGTTTATTAAAGTACAGCCAAACAAGGCCTAAGGTGTTGAGGATAACAAGGGTAGTTATTTATGTAGGCAGGCCAATAACATCATTTCATATCTAGACTGCTTGGATCTTCTAGTTGCTTCATGTGAAAAGCAACAGTCCTTATCATTTAGCCTTTTTAGCCCTCAGCAATGCTCAATCGCTACATGTTTAATTTTTGAGCAGCTACCTTTTCCCCTTGTTTATAATTTTATTGTGGTTTGGATACTTGTTTACTGTTCCCTTGATACTTTACAGTTTACACCAAAGAGCAAAAGCCTCTCTGCTATAAGCGTCATGCTCTTGGAGATGGACTTTGTGTTATTCCCGTGTTTCCTTTTTTTAAACCATTTGGCTTCCTTTTTATTGTGAAATGCAGCTATGGGATGCCAGCTCTGGTCAAGGATTCACACAGTTTACAGAGCACCGGAAAAGGGCTTGGTCTGTGAGTTTTTCAGAAGTTGATCCTACTATGTTGGCAAGTGGTAGTGATGATTGTTGCGTCAAAGTATGGAGTATTAATCAGGCATGTTACTGAAATACATCCACTCTTTTCTTTATCAGCTTATCAGGCAGTTTTCTTACTTTTGGGTCCTTATTTTGAGTGTGTTATGTCATTCATATCTTGTGTATTCTGACTTAAACCATTTTAGATAATTGATACTTAAGGTAAGACAGACATATCAAAGTCTTTGTTCAAAAAGAAAGACATACCAAAGTCATCTAGCTGTCAATTTTTAGGCTGTCCCTTGAATGATTACTCAAACATATTTTGAAGGCTGAAAGCTAAATACGAGTAGTATGTACCACAGTACACAGAAATCTGCAGCGCATGTGTAGACGGTTGACTGTTGACCCCCTACTTCTACCCTCCATAACTTCAGTTTCATACTATGTTTTAAATTTTAATAGCATTTATTTTTTTTCTCAGAGAAATTGTATTGATACAATCAGAAATGTGGCGAATGTATGCTGTGTACAATTCTCTCCATACTCCTCCCGCATGCTAGCTTTTGGTTCAGCTGATTACAAGATATACTGTTATGATCTGAGGAACACAAGGATACCTTGGTGTACTATTTCGGGACATGGAAAAGCTGTCAGTTATGTAAGGTTCTTGGATCCAGAAACACTTATCTCTGCATCAACCGACAACACATTGAAGATATGGGATCTTAACCGGACTAATTGCAGCGGATTATCTACCGATTCTTGCAGCCTGACTCTGAATGGTCATACCAACGAGAAGGTATGAGAAGGTTTTATGTACTGCATGCTTGTTTTCTTACATTTACTTGTTTTTGGAATTAATCTGAACCTTACTAATAATGCTTGTGCAGAATTTTGTAGGGCTATCTGTTCATGATGGATACATAACTTGTGGCTCTGAAACCAATGAAGTGAGTATTTTGTTTCATGCATACATTTTTCTTGTCATGCAGCACTTGTTTAGTTAAGACACAGTCAGGAATTGAGTTCTCTTTTCTTTTCTTTCTTTCTTTCTTTCGTTCTTTTTTTTTTGAAAATAGTTTTGACATCTGCTTTTAAGAAAGCAATGTAACAGTACAAGAACTACTGGGGTTACCAGTTACAAAGAAAGAACTCGATAACAAAAGCCCTAGTACAAGCACTAAATTTCGCCAACATCTGAGAGACTGAGAGTATCATGGTACTGGGCTTGAAACCCCTTGAGCCCACTCATAATGGAGTCCTTCACCTGGGAAATTCACTCCTGATCCTTCTCCTTAAGGTTGACGCTCCACCTCTGTATCAATGATAACGCAATGTAGATCACATCAGTTGGGGCCTTAGGTAAATGCTTTTCAATTGCCATCTTATTTCTGGAAGTCCACATAGCCCAAGCAAATCTGCAAAAAGGAATTGAGTTTTCTTCTTCAGTTATAAGCTTCTGACTGAACATCTATGTGTTGAGCACATTGGTATGCTCAGAAAATTGTGTTTGTTTCCCTCTCCCATAGCACAAGGCTAACCATGGAGGCATGGACCCAGTCTCTCAGTGTACCCAGGTTCTCAGCATTACTTTTTTCCTCTGCCCCCCTTTGGAAAAAAACACCTTTATCTGTTTACTACAATTTGTGAACCACCTCGGCCATCCTTACATTAATTATTCTCAATTTCTCATGTTGATGCTGTGTTTATCTGTAGTACTTAAAACAATGGACTTGGTGTTGATGTGCCTGCCATTCCATCATTTTACACCCTATATTTCCCTTTATTTATCCACCCAGCCACTAAACACAAATCAGTTGCACCTCCTACCCCAATCTTCTCTAACAGCTTCATCATGCAACCAACTCATGCATTTCTTTGATTTTAGTGCTGTTGCAACGCACAGCCAAGGTGACAGATTGCAAGTTGGATTGACAATTTGTTGAGAGTTACTAATATGGAACATTGCACTGGGAAATCTTTAGCTTCTGAAATTCAGTTCACATTTTTATTTATGACAAATTTTGTATTTGGAACCAAGAAACACCTGTATTTTGATTTTGCCAATGAAAAGTTGCATCTATTGTTTTCGCTACTTGTTCTTTGGCAAATCTGAAATCCTCCCATTTATTCATTGGAATATCAATGAAGCATATTGATTTTTATTAACAAAAGAAACATATAGATGAATCTATTATGTAGAAGGATTGCTCATATGTCTTTTGGTGTGTGCAGGTGTTTTCTTACTACAAAACTTTCCCCATGCCAATAACTTCTCATAGGTTTGGTTCTATTGACCCGATAACTGGACAAGTAACAAATGAAGACAACCAACAATTTGTGTCCAGTGTTTGCTGGAGAGGGAAGTCAAACATGGTAGTGGCTGCCAACTCCAGTGGTAGCATCAAAGTGCTTGAGCTTGTGTGAATGATCCAATGAGAGTCATATTGGAGAAGAAGGTTCTAGGGTTGCCATGCGGGCTTGTGATGCTTTCGTGCCCTTGGTGATGCTCTGATGGCCCTCCTTATCCAGTGTCTGCATCCTCAAAGGAAGCACTAAGCACTGGTTACCTTTGCTAGGTCTGCGTTTCACTGTTTTGCCGGGGCACTAAAAGATGCGACTGCACTATGCAAGCAAACTACAACACCAATCATTGGTTATTGGAAGCTTTGCTTGAAACTCCCAAGCAAACCAAAGAAATTTTCAGGAGTATGAAGGCCTCACCTCTATTTGTTGTGTTTGTAAATCTCTGTGGCATTTTGACACAGTACCTATTCAACCTTTTTAAGGAGGGCCCCAGGTCTGTACAGAATTAGGGGCCCTGGGGCTGATGAAATATACCATGCAAACTTCTTTTCGGCTAGAGAGGCTGCCGTGGTGCCTTACTCAATGGGAATTTAACCCAGTTTTGATGTGCGCTGGACTTGCTATGACTGTTGAGAGGAAACAATGGAAAGAGAGAAAAAAAATGATCCTGTAGCTCGAAGAAGTTAATCGTGAGAATGTGTCTAATAATTTTATATTCCCCTTTATTATTGTACATATATCTAGGGCTGCCTAATGGAAGGCTTTGTAAGTTGTAACTATAGTAGAATGCTCAAAAGACTAGATCATGAGTTAAGTATAATGAATGTCTTCTCAAAATATATTAGTTAATGGCAGATTCATACATGTAAATGGTTATTCTGCGCGTCTGGCCAAGTATTTTTCCACTTTCGCTGTTGATGTTTGTTTGCTTGGCCTGGTTAGTACGGAGATATACGAGCTGAGCGTGTATCTGATCAGCAACTTATCTTTTCTTGATTAATCTTGTTAACATGAGTCACATAGAAGCATTACAGTTATCAACTTGTACGTAATCAGACCATGAACCGACAGGGACACTAGAGCTGATAGCAAAAACAGATCATATCATCAGAATTGGAGAATAGATAACAAAAACAATTGCAAACAAATGAATCAAGCAGAGACTGGAGACTGAATTTGTTCACGCGACCGGCCAAACATGGAAAAATCGCAGGTGTGTATACTACTCCATCGGTTTCCCGTCTATGACCCCCAATGATTTGCCAACTTTGGAGCGGAGAGACGACAGCAAACCCGTCTCAAAAATAGGCAGACGCGTCCATGGACTCAACCAAAACTCCTCGATTTGCCTCCAATTTTGCTCGCCGCGCGCCGTCCCCCCTCCACCTACGTCTCCCTTTCCGCCATTGCAATCCTTGTTTCCGGGAGGGGAGGAAAGGGAAGCCTCCCAGGGAGGGAGGGAGGGAGGGAGGGCGCGAGGAACAGGGGCTAGCTAGCAGAGGAAGAAGAAGAAGCAGCAGCGACGAGCAGCAGGGTCGGTGGTCGAGCATGGAACGTAGGAGGAGCCGGCACGCCTTGTTGCTCTTCTCGGCAGTCATGGCGTCCCTCGTCTCCGGCTCGACCGCCGGGATATACCACATCGTCGGCGCCGGCAAAGGGTGGCGGATGCCCCCCAACAGGACGTACTACGCGGACTGGGCGAGCGCCAGGCAGATCAGCGTCGGCGACAAGCTGAGTAAGCAGGCGGCCTCGCACGCGCCCTTTTCATCGATTTCCACGACGCAAGCAAGACGCATGCACGCATGCGTTGCATGGATGATATATAAAACCGGCGCTTCGCTTGCGTTTCTGGCAGTGTTCCTGTACCGGAGCGGGGCGCACAACATCGTGGAGGTGCCGACGCGGGAGCTGTTCGACGTGTGCAGCATGCACAACATCACCAACCGGTACCAGAACGGGCCGACCATCATCGAGCTCACGGAGCCCGGCCAGCGCTTCTACTTCTGCGGCGTCGGCGAGCACTGCGAGGTCGGGCAGAAGCTCGCCATCAACGTCCTCCTCGTCCCGCCGCCGCCGCCGGACACGGACGACGACGACGACGAGGACAACGACGACAACGGGGACAGCTCCGGCGCCTCCGCCCGGCTCCTGGCCCACGCGGGAGCGGGGCTCGCCGCCGCCTGCATGTGCCTGGCGTCCGCGCTGCTAGTGGCAATGTGAATTGGCATGCCGCCGCCGCCGTAGATTGGCGCGCGATTGCTGTCGTTGGCGTTGCTTCTTGTTGGGTGTATGTGTATCAGTGTCGTGTTGTTGGCGTGTGCATGTGGTGGGACTAGGACTAGGAAATTTGGCAGTTGGCTACAAATTTGCCTGAAATTTCGCTCCCCGTCGTCGTTGAGGAGCTGCTATTTCATGCGACAATCCATTGTGCCGCAGATCCGTGGGGATGCGGGATGGGAAACGATAAAAATGCAGTTTACACTAAAAAAATGCAGTGCAAACTCTAATCTAGACCATAGGATGTTGATCCAAGGGGCGCGGAAAGATTGAGTAATTTTGCACTTAACCGCCCGCTCTTAATCATACTTTTACAAATCCTTCCTTCCACCTCTCTCATGCGCCCCCTTGGATCAACATTCTGCGGTCTAGATTAAAGTTTGCACAGTTTGCACGGGAGATGAGTTTGCATTGCCTATATTTGTGGAAAAAAAAAACATACAAGCAACACGAGCAAGATCCATTTGGGCAGTCCACGGCTCAAAACATAGCGCATGGGCTTGGCCTGCCTAGAGCGCTCTCGGCCCATATCTCAATCTCCCAGAAGACAAAAATGGAAAGGACACACGACACACCGCCGCCTTCCGTCAGCTGTACCGTCCTCTTCGAAAAGCGGTCGGGAGAGGTTCCAAATCGTTTTTATTCGTTTTCGGATTTTTGGAAACCGATATCGTTTTCGTTTTCGTTTGTATAGCCCTAAATTTCAGTTAAATCTCGTTTTCATCTTGACCACATACAAAAAAAAAACATCTCTAAAAGTTTGCCAAATGAGGTTGCCATCCTTAAAAATTTGGCAAAACAAGAATTGACAAATCTAGAAACTTTTTAAGATTTTCTGTCACATTAAAATTTACATCAACTGCGACACTAAATATAGATAAAAAATAATTAATTATATGATTTGCTTGTAATTTGTGAGACGAAACCTTTTGAATCTAGTTAGTGTATGGTTGAATAATAATTTTTAAATATATAAACAAAAGTGCTACAGTAGTCAAAAACTTTATATCAAAGAAACTAAACAAGGCCTCAGCAAACGAGTAGACGAG
>Ga0182004_10002931_pt1 | contig 13453 bp, 12 predicted proteins | sample Sormic07211540_1_FD_120479 | JGI IMG/M metagenome (GOLD analysis project Ga0182004, IMG submission 120479) | Endophyte microbial communities from Sorghum bicolor roots, Mead, Nebraska, USA - 072115-40_1 MetaG | ecosystem: Host-associated > Plants > Roots > Unclassified | place: USA: Nebraska...
CCCCCCCCCCCCCCCCCCCCTACTGCCCGGTTCTACTTACACTACGGCCGCCCGGCCGCGATCCGTTTCGGTTTGGTTTCGAATGATCGCGCTCTGCGCTGTGCTGTCCTGCTCAGATCATCGGTGGTTCGTTCGCGTGTTGATCCAGTGACCAATTCGAGAACAGCAAGTTCTAGTGATCGTTCGTTGAACCTTTCAGTCTGTACTCTGTACTCAGGTAGCGCGTGCTCCCTGCTCAGCTTGTGTTCGATGAAATTCCCAAGTGATTGCAAGTGGAGAGTGGGTGCCTCCGGTTACATTGGCATGGTTGACAAAGTTTACTGTTCAGAGAGTGTCGCATTGTGTTGTTGGTCTGCCTGCTAACTGGATGTTGTATTTGGACAATGTTGTGGTTGCCTTGCTGGTAGATATACAGAAGTTCACTTGCATCTAAATGTCCAATTGTTCGAGTTTACATTACCTAAGGAAGATGGCCAGTGTCATATATTATATTTCATTGTACTTGTTAGCATTTTTCTGTCCTTATTGGTCATGTGTTGCCTTTCGGTTCTTTTTTTTCTGAACAGGGGTACAAAGATGCACTTATGGAGGTCCAGGCTTTAAGAGTAAATTGCAACACTGAGTTCAAAAGGCGTGAAGCTCTTGAATCACATATTACAGATCTTAAGAAAGGTCAACCACTTCAGTCGTCTCTACAAGTTTAAACTCAGTCTCCTATCTTTGCAGTAGCTAATCATTTACTTTTCTTCCTGAGATCGAAAGAAATGAGTAACTGCTCATGCTCTGCAGATAATGAGCGATTAAGAAGACTATACACAGAAACTTTATTCAAGTTCACCAACCAGGTAGGTTGCTACTTACTCTGTGCATTTGTAAGGTGGTCAAATTGTACTACTGCATATTTCAGGGCTAGAAGGTGCCGTTTTCACCTATGATCTAATTTAGAACAGGGGTATTCATTCCAGTGGCGAAGCTAGAGCAAATTAGAGGGTGGTGCACTTGTCTTGTGGGTGCATAGATTTGTATTATACCGGATGTATGTATGGTGAAATTTTACAAAAATCTATTGTTTTCACGAATTTTGGGTGGTGCATCTGCACCCACTCTCGTATACATAGCTTCGCCCCTGATTCATTCCATGAGGCAGTTTAACAAATGCTGATGTCTAGTTGATTGCCAAATGCTTCTGTAGTTGGTCAACCTTTTGTTTCTTTTGCTGGAAATGTGGAACCAGTACAAGGACATGCATTATAATGGGACCTCAGTGTGTCTCGACTGTACAAGGACATGCTTTGTTTAGTATGCTGTGCCTATAATTGTTAATAAAACTATGGATTATTTCTGATTTCACTGATTCTATTCAGGTGAAATTCCACGCAGAAGCTCAAAGCCTGAAAGAAGAGCTGGAAAAGGCAAATAGTAGATTGATATCCATGGAAGAGGTAACCAATTGCCTCCTAACACCTAAGCTTCTGAGTAATCCACAAATTAATCTGCATATGTCAATTTAATGCAGGAGCACAAGAGGGAAGCTGAGCAACTTAAGCACAGCAGTGAAATGAATAGCAATGACCTGGAGAACAAACTCAGGTAAGAAACTATCTTTTGAGGGCGGCTGCATATGACCGCTGAGGGAGTCATATTCAGTCAATATTTCCTTGCTGGTTGCTTTGTGAAAACTGAACAAGCTACCGATTTTCACTTCAATCAGCCACGCCCTTGTTCAGCAAGCAAGAGATGAAGCTGCAATGAAGCAACTGAAGTCGGAGCTGAGTGCCCATAAAGCTCACATCGACATGTTAGGTAGCAGGTTGGAGCAGGTCACTGCTGATGTGCATTCGCAGTGTAATGTTCTTAACTTCCCTTCTACATTTAAGATTAGCCCTTCTTCTGGAACAGAGTCTCTTATTCTTATTCCGACTGATGGCAATTTTTCCTGGTTCCTTGTACAGATAAAAATGAGATCCAGGATTTGAGGGATGTGATTTCAGTTGAACAAGAGGAGAAAAAGGACATGCACAGGAAGCTTCAGAATGCAGAAAACGAGTGTAAGTTCAAGCTGAACTGGTCAACTGAAAAAAGGAGATGAGTTTCTGCAAACAGCAGACATGATGAACCAATTCAAACAGGAAAAGAAAAACATGATTCGTATCTGCAACATGCTTATTAAGTAGCGTTCCATGGGCTTGCCTTTCACTTCTGAACAGGGGACAGAAAATATGAACCGCCACCCCCTCGTTTGATCTTCAGAAAGTAGTAAAAATTGCCTTAGATCTTATCAGCGCATTGCTTCTTGGCGGCTTTAACATGCTCTCTCATGATGCAGTGAGGATCACGAGGATGAAGCAGGCGGAGCAGCAAAGGGATTCTGTCTCGGTCCAGCACGTGGAGACGCTGAAGCAGAAGGTGATGAAGCTCCGGAAGGAGAACGAGTCCCTGAAGAGGAGGCTGGCGAGCTCTGTAGCCTGAACATGAAAACTGCAGCTGCTTTCCTTCACGCCGTAGCTTTATCTCCTACTGTCAGATTTAGGAAAATCCAATGCTCCGAGAACACATATCACACTGCCGGTTGCTTTGAAACTGGCTACAGCCGGCAGTGATTGGTACGTTTTCATTGACAGTTATTGTCACCAACCGACAGACTCATAACTTTTTTCGTATGAAATCATACGAAGATTAACTTTATATCAAAATTGTAAAGTTCAACAAGACCTATAATTTTTTAGTTGACAACATTTTCATAACTGAGATGATTTATTAGATGTTCAGATATTCAATATAAGATCGCAAACCTATTAAACAATTTTTCGGAATTGCCTGTACGATCATATATGGCTTGTTGTATGACCACGGGGAAGGGGTAATTTTCGTCCATGGCTCACCCCTTTTTCGCATTACCTAGTGCCATACGTGGAATCGTCTTTGCTGCGTATTGGACCATGTGCTAGCCAACTAACTGTGTATGTTATTGATCGATAGCAATGAAATGATCGAGGGTCACGGGGATGAAGCAGGCGGAGCAGCAATGGGTTCCCGTCTCGGTCCACCACGTGTGGAGACCCTGAAGAAGAAGATCGTGAAGCTCCGCAAGGAGAACGATCGAGTCCCTGAAGAGGAGGCTTGGCGAGCTCTGAAGTCTGAACTTGGACGGCACATGATGAAAACTGCATCTCCGTTTGTACATACATCTCATACGATGAGTGTCAGGCTGAGGAAGCTATACTCAGGCCTTATTTACTTCCCCAAATATTTTGCAAAATATTTTAGATTTCCCGTCACATCAAATCTTGCAGTACATGTATAGAACATTTTAGAGGCCGGATACTTTATATCCATTATCTAAAAAAATGTATGAAACATTAAATATAGATAAGAAAAGATAACTAATTATACCGTTTGCATGCAATTTGCGAGACGAATCTTTTAGGCCTAGTTAGCTTATGATCGGACAATATTTGTCAAATACAAACAAAAATAGTATTGTTCACATTTTATAAATTTTTTTGCAAGTAAACAAGACCTCAGATGTATACCTTGAATAGCTGGTACTACTGTATGTCAGATGCACTTGACGCTTGCTTGTGCGATGTGTTAATGTGTCCATGCGGCAAGTGTTGGCAGAGACACCATTTTTCTTTGTTTTTGAGAATCTGACATGTGTTAATTTGTTTTTGGGCCAGTGTGTCTTCCTGGGCCGGCCCAGCAGGACCCATTAACCCACGCGCTGTACGTAAACCGCCCACCCTTCCTCGGCACGCCAGCTGGCACGGGGCCGCACGGCACGGCACGCACCGCCTCCGCCGCGGCGTGTGTGCGCTGATGAGTGATGAATGATCGCCGCCGCTCTCCTCGCCTCCTTCCCTCCCTCCCGCTTCTTCCACCCTCTCCTCCCTTTCTCTCTCCTCCCTCCGTCCTCTAAACCCTAACCAAACCCCGCTCCGTGGCGTGCTCCCGAGTCCCCTGGCGCTTGGACGCCACCACCAGTCCACCACCTTCTACTCCCACTCCACCAATGGAGCACGCGCTCTGCTCCCCCGCCGCCGCGCCCGGCGCGTCCCTCACCACTGCGGCGCCTCCGAAGGACCTCGCGCTGCTCCCTCCCCCACCCCCGCCCCCGCTGGGATCGTTGCGTCCTCAGCGCCTCGAGGGCTTCGTCGCGCGGCCTGCCGAGAGGACGCGGCGGACGAGGGTTGGCAGCCCCGGCGCCGGTGGGGACCGCGGCCATCAGCGCCGCTCGATGCCGCCACTCCATCTACCTCACCCACCCCCGCTCGGATCGTCGCGCCCCGAGCTGGACGACGTGGTCCGCCTCCAGAGGGACCGCGACCGCGACCGCGACGCGCCGCGTCGAGGGAACGCAAGGAGGAGCGGCAGCAGCTCCGGAGCGGGAGGGGACCGGCGTCAGCGCCGCTCGACGACGCGGAGGTCACTGTCGCCGCCGCTCCCCGTACCTCCACCTCCCCCTCCCCTGCTCGGATCAACGCGCCCCGAGCTAGCCGCTCTGGTCCGCCGCGAGAACGACCACGACGCGCCGCGTCGAGGGAGTGCAAGGAGGAGCGGCAGCCCCGGAGCGGTTGCGGACCGGCGCCCGCGCCGCTCGACGACGCGGAGGTCACCGTCGCCGCTGCTCCCGCTACCTCCACCTCCCACTCCCCCGCTTGGATCATCATCGCGCCCCGAGGTGGCTGCCGTGGTCCGCGTCGACAGCGACCACGACGCGCGGCGTGGAGGGAGCAGGAAAAGGGGAAACGGCAGCCCCAGGAAGGGAGCGGAAGGAGGCCGCCGCCGGGAGAGGGGCTCCCCGCCACCGAGGTCGCCGTCGCCCGCGCCACGCAAACGGTCTCGCCGCGGGAGGTGAGGCCCTCATTTGCCTTTCGTGCATTACGGCTCACGTAGGTTCCAACTTCCAAGCTGATACGATGATGCTGAAGTGGAGTTCGTTTCCGCCTTTTGTGTTTGGGGATTGTGTTCCGCAGCCCCCGGAACGAGTGCGGGCGAAATGAAGGCAGGGGCAACCATGCCTGCAGTCGTTTTTGCTCTCCAGGTATGTCCAGAATCCAGCCTAGTTCATTCACGCAATCGTGCATGGAATTCATGTCGGTGCGAGTTTGATTGGCACCAGCAGTGTGTGATGGTCATTGGTGTGATATGCTGTCAGAAGCTGCCAGCCCTCACTCTTTTTCCATACTAGCATAAAAGTTGACGAGTCTGCGTCGCTATCCGTGGAAAGTCCTCACCAGTTATCAGCCTTCTAAAAAAAACTTTGTAACTGCAAAATTGGACATTGTTCATCTGTTATTATTCTGATCAGAGCATTTGGTTGGGACACAGTCCCACTAACAGCTTTGGAGATCGTTTCAGATTAAACACATACGTAGATAGGTGGGGATACCGGATGGCTGATTCAATTGCACAATGCACCCACATATATCAATAAAGAATTTGAGTTGTACCTCTCAGTGTTAAACATCTCCAGTAATCAGTGGCTTTATTTTCTTGTTGGCACCCTTTGTCGGGTAAATTTCTTGTAGAGTTCCTATTAAATTGATAGCATGAGTTAACATCAGTACTTGTGTGATTCCTGACTGCAAAGGATCAGATTAATTTGGTATTTGATAAGATGACAAACTAATGAATAAACAAAGCCCATGGTCTTGCATATGTTGCCTGACAATGTCTCACAAAAAATGTCTTCTTGCTTATTTCAGATAGGCCTTATTCAGGATATGGTGCTGCCACCATTGGTCAAGATACAACTGGAAGGTATGTAAGCTTTGCCCAGTAGTGGATGGGTTTGATCTGCTTGCTTGTTGATTTGCTGTTAATTCCCGTGTACTGCGGGTGTTTTGTTCTTCCATTTCTTCTGTTAAGTTTCTTTTCTTTCCGTTTTAATTTGAACCTAATAGATGGCTACTTGCATGTCAGCTTATATTATTTTGAATGTTTCTAGGTTAGGATTAATGACATACAAACAATTTATCCAAGTTCTTGAGGATGATGTTTCACCAGCTCAAGCTGGATGCAGGTAACTAATGCCAGAGAATACAACTTGGGTTTGATTTAATGGTAGCTGTTACAACTTCTACTTGTAGCTCACGCCAATGATATTGTTTGTTCTGTGGTTACAAGGTACCAAGAATACAGGACAGAATACATAAGTACTCAGAAACGTGCTTATTTTGATCTCAATAAGAATGAAGATTGGTATGCTAAAAGCTTTTGTTTGTTGAGGTGTTAATTGTACTCTATAAATTACATGATTTGATGGTTCCTTGATTTTGGTTTAATTTTGCAGGCTGAAAGACATGTACCACCCAACAAAATTGTTATCAGTTATCAGAAGGTGAGAAGTTTGCTTGCCCATTGTTCTCAAAGAAAGCCTTTGTATAGCGCATTTACAAGAGACCATAATAGTTCCTTTTGATAAGTGCTTTTCTTGTTGCTGATTGGTAACCATTGGTGTCTTATTTTCTTCACTCAGGAGGAATGATTTTTGCAAGACTGTAGCGAGGAATTTGATCCTTGACCTGCGGAATGGAACTTTGGACCTGTGAGATGCACTCCATATAATCTGTGTGTCAATATGATTATTGTGATGGATTTTGTTAGTGTTGCTGATAACTTGATCTTTGGTCTAGTGGTCCTGGAGTGACTGCTCATGCAGCAATTAAATCAGGAAAAGGCAACGATGGAAGATCTCAGGATAATGCAGATTATGGTGAAAAGAAAAGAAAACATGGAAGAGGCCCCCAGAAAGAGATCGAACCGCTTTCAGCTGCTCCTAAAGCTCATCCAATCAGTTCACAGCATCGAAGGATTCACACCGACATACACCGAACTCTTGCTTTGGTGAAAAAACTTGATTCAGAGAAGGGTATTATGGAAAACATTCTGTTAACTGGTGATCATGGCAAGTCAAATGTTGATAAATCATGTGGTAGGTCCAAAACGCCTGTAGCTATTATCCGGGGTTTCAATACTGTTAAGGGCCTTGAAGGTGTTGAGCTCCTAGACACTCTCCTTACTTATCTGTGGCGTGTCCATGGTGTTGATTACTATGGCATGTCTGAGATGAAACATGCAAAAGGTTTTCGCCATGTGAGAGCTGAAAACAAGAGCGACAGTATGGCTGAATACATCAGTGCTGCTGATTGGGAGAAGAAACTGGATTCCTTTTGGGAAGAAAGACTGATGAATGGTGAGGATCCCCTGGTTGTATTGACTGCGATGGACAAAATTGAAGCAGCACTTGTTGAAGTTCTAGAGCGTTATGTCAGAAAAATGCGGGATGAGAATTGTATCTGGAAGTATTTTTGTGGAGCCAAGGGATGCGAAAAACTTTTTCATGCTCCTGAGTATGTTCACAAGCATCTGAACCTCAAGCATCCTGATTTGGTCTCTACTTTGGCATCAAGAGTTGAAAATGATATATATTTCCAGAATTACATGAAGTAAGCCCATGCACAGGTACACAACTGAAAGACCATTAAATCAGAAGTAATAAAAAGGTGATGCTTCTATATTCTCTTTTCATGCAGTGATCCAGATGCTCCAGGAGGAAAACCATTTATGCAGCAAACGGTACCTGTAATAATCTTTGGCCTGTTTAGTTTATTCCTGTTACTTAGCCTTTCCATTTTCTTCTTTTTACAGCAGGACAAGAAAAATGTGATGCTTATCCAAGGAACTCTTAATATGAACTGCATGATCAGAGTCTTTCTCTGTATTACATGATATACTTTACAGTACATTGTAGCAAACTGCTCATTCCTTTGATAACTCTTCTTGTCATACAATAATTTTTTTTTTGTTTGACCCTATTGTAAACTAATGCTTTACTCTTCCTTTAGAAGAAGGAAACTAAAAAAATGTCAATTTCCACTTTTCCAGTCACCTTAAGATTACTGCTAAAGATTTCACTTGTTAATAGAAAAAAATAATTACTTTTCGTAGAACCTCAGTAAAAGTTACATATCTAGTTGTGAAGTGGGTTTGTTTTGACCCAATTATATTTATATCGTTTCGTTTCTGCTGGCTAATAGGTGATGTTTCTTAGCATGCTGGCCAGTTTAACATCTTTGTTGATGATCATACTTTCTCATTCAGGATAGAATGAGACAAAGACTGGATGAACAGATGTTTGATGCTTCTGGTGTATGGGGTTCACATGCTCCACTTCTCCCCATGTGTGCACATTCACTAGTACTAATACCTGTGCCTGGTGCTGGGTAGGTTACGAATGCAACTCAGCTAATTACTCGCTTAAGAGATCCAGGCTGTCTACTAAAGCTGGGTACTTTGGTTGTTTTGTTCTTTCAGCCCATATGGTCCATTTGTTCCTGCACCTCCAGAGATAGCCATGCAGATGATTCAGAAAGGACTTGCAGGACCAGATTCTGCTCAAAACAGGAAGCCTTCGGTGCTGGGACCAATGCTGCCCATGTACCCATCATTTCCGCTTGGTAGTGGCATTTACAGGAGGTTAGTACCCCTCTAATCAACTGTCTCATGAACTTATGACAATCGGTTTGCTTTTGGTGGTAGACATACCAGCCAAAATTTACAGGAGGTAAATAATATTCTGAAATCTTCTTCTTCTTTGCGACAAAAGACTCTGAAATATTTGTTATCAAGAATTCATTGTCGTACTCAACCCTTTCATTCATTAACTAGCTTGTAACTTGTTCCTTACTCTGGTTGCAGTTATGAAGACCTTGACGCTCCTATGGAAGAAGTCTCCCCTCTTGACTTTAGAAGTTTGTAGAGAATTTCCCGTTCCCCTTGCTAATTGTCCTGATAAGCAGAGCTAGTTCACACGGATAGAAAAGGCATTACTTACATGAGGGCAGGTTACATAGTAATACTGAGGCATGAAAAATAGGAAAGTTTTTTATGTGCTATCATGTTCTATAGGCTGTAGCACGTCCTCCGCTCATATATGGAACTTTAGATAGCAAATACTTCTGCAAAGGTTTACGGTTGTGTGGTTCACTCCTGTGTTCACTCAGTTAAGTGAAACAGAAGAACATGGTTCAGACTGCTTGCAGTTTCTGCTGGACGTCTGAGGGAAAAGTTTCTTTTTTTGACCCGACATGATAAATATGAAAAAGGGATGCTCAGAAGAGTTAAGAGTATTAGATGTACACTCAGTCTGTTATGGTTCGGCTGTGAATGGTGTTTCCTAAGGGAGGCTAATAATTATTTTATTCTGGCATGGCACGATTATGCCTAATGTAATCGAATTGGTAGTCTCTGGTTCTAATGTGTGTTTCTGTGTGTGTTTCAAATTAGTGGAAAATAGTTTCCAACTAAAAAAATAGTAACTTTGATGATGACACTTGCAAGTGCCACGTTAGCTGTTTCACTAGCGACATGCTTTTGCGAGTGATTGACACTGGTACAAACATTAGCACTTTTAATTTGATTTAATTCCTAGGTAAATCACGAACACAAGCCAAGCCCGTGTAACATGAGCACAATCTGAACATTGCTGGTACACAAGAAGAGATCATCAGTCATCCAGCAATGTTTTATTGAAAAGTCGTGGTAAAAAGTATTGTTCGCTGATTTGTTATGATTTATTAGAGAAAAAACTACTGAATGACTGATAAGTTCAAATGAACAGAGATATACGTCTACCATACTCAAGAATAATAGTGACATGGAGGAAGATATAAGTTAAAAAATCTTGTTTGTGGATCTTAGGCTTGCTCACTTGGGCTTCATTCTCATTACTAAATGAGGTGTCATGAAAAGTGATGATATGACAGAGTTACGAAAAGCGAGGTGTGAAGGACCCTGATCTAAATTAAACTTGGTGTGTGCACTCTTTCTGAGATTGGGAAGTTGTTCCACATGATGACATGAGCGCTAGAGCCAAAAGTTTCATTTCATCACACGATCCTCCAATCTCATGTGTTGTGTATTAAATTAAATATATGGATAGCCTATGAAACTAAAAAGGAAAGACGTTATACATTGGAGGTATTTGCTTCATTTGTCGACTCGAAAGGACTATAGAAAAAAAAAGATGATGTGACACTCTTGAAAATAATAGTAAAATGAAACTACCCGCTAGGATTATCCTCATGTTCTGTGTGTCCTGTATTCATGCTCCAACCATTTTCATTATTGTGGGACCCTTATCAGGTGCATCTTTTTACCATCCTTGTATCTCTCAGAAACACACCAATCAGTCTATCTCAGGTTAAAAGATGCACACTATTTTTTAGTAACTTCTCAACAAAATATTTTTTCGAAAGAATATTTCTGAAAAAAAATATTTCTATAGTGGATATAGCTTTTTGTAAAATTAAATTTGTTATTTTGCCAAAAGGGAGGAGTGTGAAGGGAAGAGGGGCGAACACAACAAAAACGTGGAAGAGTGTATTTTCATAGCGTTTTGATTGAGGTTAGAAACTTGTATCCAACCACAATGATAAAAAGGGTCAAAGTAGTCACGTAAAGATTGCTTAACTAACAATTCAAGGCCTTTAGATGTTACCACAAGCGTGCCTAATGCATGCTTACTTGAAAAGTTTGAAAAATGCCCCTTCTTACACTCAATGTGTTGTTGTATTCGTGGCCTTGGATTTTGTTGCATTCTAGGTTGTGCCCAAGTGCTAGTTGTATGACACTTGAAATTTTCTAGGTGCTAGTATTTTTTTCCAATCAATCTCCCTACGACTAAGACCCTCTTCAAACACAAGAAGTTAACCAGAACTAATTAATTTATATAGAAAAAACATAGAAAACAGAAAGGGAAATCCACACTCGAAAGGGCTTAAACTGACATTAAATTGGCATCCATAAAGAGATATAGGAGTTCATTTAAAATTTATGTAAATTTATTTAATTTGTTACCACCTTAGGGCATTTTTATTTAAAAATCGAACCAAACTGACATGGTTGGATTCCATGGCTAGAAGTTCGATTGCTCCAGTGCTAAATCGATTGGTAGAACCCACCTCACAAATAAACAAAAAAAAAGCATTGTTCTCTCCTCCGCATATCTCCGGCTCATTTTATTCTCGTCGGTTGAAACAGTCTTGGATAATTGATTTGAGATCTGACAACCATAGTTCGCATCCTACAATGTAGTTAGTTTGATTTATTCTATCTACGGTTCACTACGGTTCATTTTCTAGTAACTGGAGGTGCTCTCAGTCCTCTCCGTCACGAGTTATGTCTGTTTTTGCTAAAAAATATTTTTATCAAAGATCATCCAACAAAATTCTTCTCTATTTATTAATTATTTTTGCGCACGCGGAGTCCAGTCCACGCAATCCTCCTATATATCACACAACTCACTCCAACACAAAAATAAATAAATAAATCAATCAAACAAAATAAAATAAAACCCGGGAGGCACAGCGCAAAGCAGTTTAGGAAGCGGACGAGAGGCCAACTCAAGCCAGATCACACGAAAAAGAAAAGAAAAATAAAAGCCCGAAAGAAAAATTAAATAATTGACAAAAAAAAAATCAGAGAAAGCGAGGCGGATACGGCAGCCCTAGCTCTGTGCTTTTAGCCCCCTCTGCGCGTCTGCCCCCCCAACCCCTCCTGCCCTCCTATAAAAACCACCCGCCTCCATCTCCCCTCCGCACTCCATCGTCTCGCCGCCGTTCCCCGCAACCTGTCGACCCAATCTCACCCGACCCGGCGCGTCGTCACCCTCCAGATCTCCCGCCCGCCACAGGTGAGCACGCGTACATCCCGATCAGCTTGTTCTCGTTCCGATTGGCTGGTAGTCGTTCTCGTTCCGATTGGTTGGTAGGCGTTCTCGTTCCGATTGGCTGGTTGGCGTCTAGTTGTGGCTGGTAGGTGTTGGTTCATAGGTCTCGGATCCAGCGTGGTCTCGGATCCGCCCGAGGTGAGCACGCCTGTATCCCGATCAGCTAGGCGCTGGTTCATAGGTCTCGGATCCAGCGTTGTCTCGGATCCTGCCAGGGTTTGAGTATTCGTAAGGAAACTTAACTAGGATTTAATTAGGGTTTGTTTGGTAACACCACCTCGGGTTCGATTATCCGTGAGGAATCTAACTAGGGTTTAATTAGGGTTTGCTTGGTATAACACACAGATTAGGTTGTGGTCAGATTTTGGTTTATGCTGGATTAATGAAATTTTCAACTGTGTGTACAAGTACAACAGATTTGTTGTATATTCGCGTTGGGTGGTCTGTTTGGGTAGTTATTAATTGGGATCCTAAAAGTTCATGTATTATGCTCTGTTGTTTGATTTCAGTTTATGCCAGTTTAATGGATTTATCAAATGTGGGTGTAGATTTGTTGTGTATATGTGTTGTAGCTCTGTTTGGATTATAATATATTTATGCTCTAGGATTTGCCTGCTGCTGATTATGTTGTGCTCAATATTGGTAGGCATATGCGTGTTCTAGCTCTGTTTGGATAGGGATTTTTGGTTGTTTAGTTTGGGTTTATTATTTGTGATAGCTTGTCTTATCTTATATTTGGTGATGATGGTATCTTTTGCCAACCAATTTTAGTCTGGATGATGATAATAATCGCCTATATACTAGTTTTGTTTATATGCTGATGGGTTTTCTGTACTCATTATGTCCTGCACATGGGATGCAATGGTTAGGAATTATTTCCTAGCTGTTGTTAGTTTATTGTTTCCTTTGCTGGTATTCATCCAGGAGATACAATTTTCTCAATTGACACAATAATGTGATGAATGATGGGATTTCCATGTATACTTTGTACCAATTCATATTCTCTTTTTTGTAAGTTATTTGGGTAGGTGCATGAAAGTTTTGTTCTGGGTGTAATCATTTTGCTTAGTTGTCTATCAGTATACATGTTTGCACTGCTCTCATCAGTTCATATTTTAGCTATTCTGTCATACGATGTTATATCTGTCCTTCCTACAATGGAGATCCATATTGGTGCTGTATGGTCTCTTTCTGACATTCAGTCCTCTGTTTGTGCTGTACCAGGTAGCAGCAACTGTTCTGCTGCAGTCTGACAAAGTGGAGGGCTTAGGAGTTCCTGCTTCTTTTATGTCTGAACAATCTTTGCTTTATTTGGGATTGCTGGGAGAGTATTCTCGCGCGACGAGGAAAAGGCATAAGGTTCAGTTCCACTGCATGCATCAAGAGCCCATCTGGTTTCCTTGTCCTGAGGTGTCATTTGCTGGTGCTCAGAGTCTGCTTGGTTTTCTTGGAGGATCAGCAGAAACTTTTGATTCTGGACTTTGTCACATCTGATAGCATCAACTTAATAGATCTTTATTCAAGATGGCGCTGCAAAACATTGGTGCTTCAAACAGGGATGATGCCTTCTACAGGTACAAGATGCCCAGAATGATTACCAAGATAGAAGGTCGTGGTAATGGTATCAAGACAAATGTTGTGAACATGGTTGACATAGCAAAAGCACTTGCCAGGCCAGCTTCCTACACAACCAAGTACTTTGGATGTGAGCTTGGTGCA
>Ga0182004_10002932_pt1 | contig 13450 bp, 8 predicted proteins | sample Sormic07211540_1_FD_120479 | JGI IMG/M metagenome (GOLD analysis project Ga0182004, IMG submission 120479) | Endophyte microbial communities from Sorghum bicolor roots, Mead, Nebraska, USA - 072115-40_1 MetaG | ecosystem: Host-associated > Plants > Roots > Unclassified | place: USA: Nebraska...
AGCAAAGGATTAATATAACAAAAGGCGTAAAGCAATTTTGCTCTAGCTCTACAAGGGTTGCAAGCCACCTATCCAAAAATTCTAGTTGTTATAATCTCTAGGCACAAGCAATAGCTATGTCACTACTCTCTACAACTAGTTACAACTAACCACAACTAGAAGTTACTAGTAACAACTAGTTTGCAAGAAAGTAAAGAGGTGATAGATAATTATACCGACGTGTAGAGGATGAACCAATTGCAATATAATTACCAATAAAATCACAGGGAGAATACCAATCACAATTGACATAAGATTTTTCTTTCGAGGATCATGTGCTTGCCAGTACGCTAGTCCCCGTTGTGTCGACTAACACTTGGTGGTTCAACGGCTGATAGGTGTTTCATAAACCTAGCCCAACAAATAGGCACGACAAAAACCTACCCACAAGTAAGGTAGCTCAATGACACGAGTAATTCACTAGAGTGACTTTTGGCACTCCACTGGGAAATAAGTCTAAGAACCCCTCACAAATATAACCTTGATTGGGGGTAGACACAATCACCAAATTCTCTCACCAATCAACAAATCACCAACCATCTGAAGTGACGACAATCACCAAGAGTAATAGGAAATCCACAATCACAAAAATCACCTAGTGCCACCAAATATGCAATCTCAAATGTACACACTAGAGTTTCCCCAAATCCTCTCATGAACAAGTACCAAGCTTGGAGAGGGAGAGGAGAAGGAGGAGATTCACTTGCAGCTCTCAGATCAATCACTAAAGCTTGTTCTCTCACTTGAATGGAGCATAAATCCTTAGGAGTGAGAGAGGAGGAGATAGCTTTTCTTTTCTTAGGGTTCTTCAAGAAGGAGCAAGAATGGGGAATGGATGGAGGAGTAAGAAAGGGAGGAGAGAGACCCAACCTTATCCTCAGCCAGCCAACCTCCCGACCGTTGCAGGGCGTCAACCCAATCCCGTATTGGAAATTCCAGTGCGGTTAGGAAATTTCTAGGTGAATGTACTTTTGAACTCGAGCACCAAAAATTCTAGTTCGGGGCAACTAAATTTCTAGCCAAGCAGCTGTGTTATAGGCACAAGACTGCTAGGACGAGTAAAATATCTGGGTAGAGCAAGGAAAATTTTTAGTTGTCCCCTTGTTGTTGTAAGCACAAATGCTAGAATATCCAGGTAGAGCAAGGAAAAAAATCCAGTCGACCCCTTACTGTTTAGGCATGACTACTATCTTATTTTTCTAACTGATTACCCCTTTTCAACATCCTAACTTTTCCACGAAGTACCAAAACAATTGAGCACTTAACTTAGCATTTTTCACAAATAATTTTTTAGGGCTTTCTCAAGTATTCTCACAACGTAACTAAGCGCAGTGCAAATGCAAAAGAGACTCATACTTAGTGGTACTAGATAACCATTGTAATTAAAGATTTTCTCTCTTTATAGTATGATTATCTATCCTAAATCCAATCACACCCACTAGGTGTCTTGAGTGGCAAAACAAAATGACCCTATTAAAAATACCTTTGCCTTGAGTCCATTTGTTTTCTCTTTCTTTTTTTTTCAAGTTGGAGCACTTGAATATCATCCTTTGGTCACCTCCATCACCATGACCATCATCTAGCTCCATCGCTTGGTGTGTACCAACCTATCTTTGTATTCACTCATGACAAAGGTTAGTACACATAGGTTTCATCAATTATCCAAAACCAAACTAGAGCTGTCACTCGTGATATGACAAGTTTTGATTTAATAAGTGGTTATATATAAAAAGTCCCCCATCCTATTCCTTTATCTCTAACCTAGGACCAAAATATTTTGGGTTGTTAATCAAAACATCTTAAGTTTAATTAATGTATAGTAAAGAATACTAATATTTATTTATGAAATCAGATGAGCATTATTTTGTATGTTATGTAATATATACTTTTCATAAAATACACCTTTAGAATAGTTTGATTCAAAATAACCGAGGATCCCAAATATTTTATAATGTAAGGACTATTTTTAATCCTTCAAATATTGTATTTGCTGATTTGACATGCTTATGAACATAATAGATCTTTGTCCATACCCAATTATTTTTTCCTATTATTTGTCTTATTTTTGAGGGAAGAGAATAAGGGATAGTGAGAGAAGATCATACGCGAATATTGGTTTAACAAACCCTTTTCCTCTCACTCGGTTTCAATCTTTCCACTCATTTTCTCTCCCTCCTTGCATACAATTAGATCTTGTTTGGTTGCACTTTAATCCACCTTAATCCACATGTTACCTTAAGGACACTCACAATGCAGACTCTATCATGGAGTCTAAAGTCATTTATTACCTCGAACAATGTGGACTTGGAGTCTAAATAAGACTTGGAGTCTTATTTTTTCTACATCTTTCTTCAATAAATATGGTGCCACATCAGCAAAAGTACCATAAATAATATGTAATTAATTGTCTTGGACTCTATGATAGAGTCTTGCATTGGGAGTGCCCTAAGAGAGCCAAATCAGCTCTTCTGAGGTTCTCATTGCTAGCATCGGCAAGGCGAGAAAAGGTGTGCAAAGAACTAAACACGTCCTTAGGCGTTGTTTACTTCAGGTCTGGTTCAGTTCGCGATTTTTTTTTCGGATTTGGCTATTGTAGTATTTTCATTTGTTTGTGGCAAATATTGTCTAATCATAGACTAACTAGAGTCAAAAGATTCGTCTCACGATTTACAGAAAAACTGTGTAATTAGTTTTTGTTTTCGTCTATATTTAATGCTTCATGCATGTGTCGCAAGTTAATCCACCATTTAAATATAGACAAAAACAAAAACTAATTGTATAATTTGTCTATAAATCACGAGATGAATTTTTAAACCTAGTTAATCTATTATTGAATAATATTTGCTAAATAAAAACAAAATACTACAATACCCTAACCAAAAAATTTTTAGAAACAAACAAGGTCTAAACGAGGCCTGACCGCTCCCTTTCGCCACCATTTATTTTTTTATTTATTATTACTGTGCCATCACAATCTCTCTCCTCATACAAAATTCGCCGAAGCTCTCTCTCCTGCCGTGCGTCTCCGAAGTTCCGAGTCCCCATACCGGTCCCCCTCTGCTCTCTCGAAGCCTCCAGACCCTCCACCCGCCGCCTCCTCTCGCGCCGCGAGAGATTGATCCGTCCGGCGATCTGGGCCCTCCGGCCGGCGCCCGCGCCTGGGAGGCTTCTCCTTCCCCGCCGCACAGGCGGAGATGCTCTCGCTGCAACAGCAGCACGGCGGCGCCGTCGCCGGCGGCGGCGGCGGCGACGCGCGCAACCACGCACCGCAGCCGGCGGTGCTCGGGGCAGGCGTGGACTGGCTAGCGTTCGGGGCCCGCGCCGACCTGGAGGAGCCCGCGAGGAATGCCCCGTCGCCCGCCTTGTTCCTTCTCCCGCCCGCGCCGCTCGACGACAGGGCGGCCCAGCCCGAGCCCAAGCCCAAGCCCGGACAGCTCGCCGGAGGTGACTCTAGCTGCAAGCGATTTTTTAGTCGCCTCTTCTGTTCGCAGATTGTGTCCGTCCGTGTTTTGAATTTGTGGGAATTGGAGCTTGTGTTCTAAGATCTACCGGTTTCCCTCCCTTCCTTGGTGCTATTGGTAGATTTGGAGATGTCCTTTTTTTTTTCGTTACGGAAATAAGAATACTACTAGTACTATGTTGGTGTCACTGCGGAGATTCGATGTTGTTGTTTTGTCTTTTACTTTAAATATTTATTATATAGGTGGAATATATAATTTTTTTTTGTGTTGATTTGGATTAGAAATTGCAACTCGTAGGCGATCGTGCCGACTCTTTCGACTTTGGACTGGGAGAAGTGGGCATAAAAGGTTCTAGAAGAATATTATAGGCTATCTTTATTTCTAGTGGTCTATATTCTGTATAGGGTTCAGTGGTTCAAACCTTTAGCTCTAGTCCATCTTTAGAAAATTGCAATTTTGGAGGTGGCTTGTATTAGCAGCATAACTTTCTGGGAACTTGATGTCATATTCTTCAGTTCCAGAAACAATCTTCTATCAAACTGTATCGGTTGCTTGTGTAAATCTGACAAACTGCAGTCAAGAGCTTTAGATTACTTTGTGGATGATCAAATGTTCATGCTGTTTTGCCATTCCGAGTTGCCAACAGGGCTAGTATATTCATATCCGGGGCTTAGTGAGGATATTGATGGTAGTGACAACTTGGTGGCGATCTCTGAACAATTATTTGCTGCCATGTTAAATTAGGAAAAAACATCATATTTGTGGAGACGTGCGCATCCACACATTTGTGGGATTAGTACTTAGTTAAGATTTATTTGTATATCTGTTAGGGTTCGCGCATTAGCAAGCAATTAGTTGAATGGCTGGATTACATTGTGGATTTCACTGTTTTGAATTCTTCACTGAAGCTTACCCCAACTTGCTTGTGAACAAAAGGCTTTGTTGTTCTTATTACTTGCTTGTGAACAAAAGGCTTTGCTGTTCTTATTAGTCGATGTACGACCGCCAAATAATATAGTTTTATTTATTATCCAATGTTTCAAAGTGTGATTCTGGTGATTCATGTCTGTGTGAAGCATATGCTTACTTTACTTCTAAGTCGTATGTGAAAATTTATATGTAAACTGCAAAGAGCACTCAATTATCATGAATTCCATAGATCATGGCCTGATCGTGGTAATTGCCTTTAGGAGTAACTTTCTGCAACCATACACACTATTTTTATGTTACTGGTATAACATTCTCTAACATAATTAATATCCATGATTTGGATCTTAGTTGGAGGGAAACATGGACATGAATTATCTTGTTCTGTTCAGATGAAACAAAATTATCAATCGATGCTTGCACGCAAGGTTTCATATCGCTGTGTTTACATGTATGTCGATGGTAGGCCTGATGAGAATTTTATTGGTTACTTGAATGGTGTAGCTGTTGACGAAGAGCGGCATTTGGCACTAGCTCATCAAAACTACAGGTCAGGGAAGTACAGAGAGGCATTAGAGCATGGTAATGTCGTTTACGAGAAGAATGCACGTCGAACTGATAACCTCCTCCTCCTTGGAGCTATATACTATCAGGTGGCTAATTCACTTCATTCCCCCAGGCATGGATGTTAGCTTTTTCTACCTGACATTTTATAATGTGTTTGAATTTCTTTGTTGCAGATTCGTAATTATGACATGTGCATTGCAAAAAACGAGGAGGCTCTTGCCATAGATCCACAATTTGCTGAATGCTATGGCAATATGGCAAATGCTTGGAAGGTAGTTTTGGGCAAATGTGACAAATATTATTGTGTTTACTATATATATATATACATGCATCCCCCCTCTGAAACACCTTTATTTTTTCAATTATGTCATCGACATGTTTTTTTTTGTGTAGGAGAAAGGCGATATTGATCTTGCAATTCGTTACTATCTTACTGCCATTCAGGTTTGTCTCTGGTCTTATTTATATTTTTCTTCGCCTTTTTGTTACTTTATACCTTATTATTTTACCTGTTTTCAGTTTTCACCGTTTTAGATGAATTTTATTACTTTTTGGTGTTTGATGCTCATCTAAGATGATTAGGTAGTGACTAGATGCTGCACAATTGATGATGGCAAACCACCTAGCACCTAGTTTAGGGGGTCAACACTACTCTAGACACACTACCCACCTAGGTCCTGGGCAGCCTATCCAGGTCCAGCCATGTTTAGGTAGTTTTTGATGGTGTTTGGCGTGACTAGGTGGCTGTACTGAGGTGGAGATCGACATAGTGTGCCGTGATGAAATTTGATTCACTTCCAGGTGGCCATCTTACTCAGAATTTCAGGCTTTTAGCTCTCGAGTCCCTTGTGTTGTTGTACATCTGCCTCCAGCTCTGCTGCTCTTCCCCACCCATCTGCCGCAACAGCAAGCCCATCCTCCTCACATCTGTGCTGCTTCTGTTGTTGTTTAGTGTCGTGGCTTGTGCTGGCTTCTTCTGCTTGTGGTTTTATATCGTCTAAGGCTCTGAAAATGTAAATGTATGGTTGTATGTACTGCTAGCATGGTAGTTCAAGCTTTGTGCTAGGCCGCTAGCTCTAGTAAAAAGCATGGAGACTAAAAGTAATCCAGGTGCTGTCTAGACAGCCTAGCCACTAGTTGTGAGGTGATTGTCTGGGTGTACATGAGCGCCTGCTTCATAATGCAATGATATGCAGTTCTCCTGCATATTCAAGAAAAAGAAACATGAACGTACTGACACTTGGATTAGAAACGTGAACGTACTGATACTTGTTCCAATCAGCTCCTCACTGTCCCCCTACCCCCCCACCCCGCTCACCTCTGAAGCTTCCATTTCGGGGGCATCTTCACTCTACACTCTAGTGGACATGTGATGTGGTCTTCACAAGCTCCTTGCCTTTGCTTTGTGGATTCATGTTTGTAAATTGTAATCTTCTACTACAATCCTTGCCGGTCCAGTTGACTTTTGATTGTTACAAATAAATGCTCCTCACTGTCTTTTTTCTGTTAATTTTTCTAGCTGCGACCAAACTTCTGTGATGCATGGTCAAATCTTGCTAGCGCATATACCAGGAAGGGGAGACTGAATGAGGCAGCTCAATGCTGTAGACAAGCACTTGCTATAAATCCTCGATTGGTACGTACATGTGTTCATCAAGTTAGTAGTTGTGCTTGGATGTGAACTGATGCCATTTTATGCCTGACTTAGGTTGATGCACATAGTAATCTTGGAAATCTGATGAAAGCTCAAGGTTTCATTCAAGAGGTGAGCAACTTGATTTTCTGGCCTTCTTACCTGTCACTGTTTTGTACTAAAAATTTCTTCTTTGCACTCACTTTTCACCAGTGTTTCTGTGCATTTACATGTTCTTGTCAATAATGTTGTTTTCTGTGCATGTGTATTTGTTCCATATATAGTTCTACACCTCTTGTTGGTAGATTAATCGCAACAGTATAACTTGTCCAAACTATCACAAAACTAAAGATCTTATGAACTCAGTGACCTATGTCCATGGTCAAACATTTGCACTCCACTTGCACCACTTGCAGTGAGCCAGTGACACAGATCAATACTCTCAGACTTATGTATTGAAGTGCACTAAATATGCAGTTCTTTCGCAAATGGCCTTATTTTGTACTGCTATAGAATTGGCACTAACTTGTTAAAAATGGTCTTAAAATATGTTGTTTGTCATGGTTTGGTTAGTTTACCTGCACTTTGTGAAAAGTTAATGAGATTTATGCCATTTCGATTTTGCCAGTTTAAAAATGCTACTATAAAGGTTGAAATTGGGACCAGTGCGATTATAATTTGCCTCTGGTTTGAAGTGTGTCATTTTGTATGCCTCTATACCTCTGGATCTACTTTTAGGTTCTCATTTTTCCGTATGGAGAATGAACTAAGATACAGTGGTCTAGGGTAGCTTTGACATCTTCTAATTCCTAAATCCTTGCTCTGCTCCATGATCGGCAGCAAGAGCATCACATGAGTTAAACCTGTCTCCAACTCCTTTAATCTGTCCATGAACGCTGCCACTAACTGGATGTGGGTTGGGCCACTCCATTATGCTGGTTTTCCGCCTCCCCCCTGTGCACACATTCCTCCACCACCTTGCTAGCTGCTGCAGGGTGATGGAGGCATACTTCTCATGGCGACAACCGTCTGCCATGTCCACTTCGAACATGAGCCACTGTGCGCTGCCATCAGACGAAGGGCAGCCCAGTATGGATTTTGCAGCTCCATGCCTGAGGTGGGATCCTTTGTGACTATTTCCATGGACTCTTTGTCATGGGGTTCTCCTGGTGCACCATGGAACTCTGTGTTTTGTCTGGTGTGCCACTGTGGGAAGTAAAGGGGAGCTGGGGCTTCTCCTTTCACAGATCTAGCTTCTCTATGCCTTACCTTATTGTTGCCATCAGTGTGCTCCATGATGTGGTTCGAGGAGTGCCCTTGTGCACCAGCGCCACAGATCTGGAGTGCTGGAAGGGAGGCTGCAGCCATGATTGCAGTTCAAGTTCTCAGCCATGGCTTCCTCACGCTGTCATGTGGCACTGAGGCATTTGGGCTGCTTGCCCTCGGCTGCCTGTCCTTGTTGGCCAAGACTTGGGTCGATCTGTTCTGGATATCTCAGTAGAGATTGGATTTTCATTTTCTTTCCCCAATTATATTAAGTAGGAATAATGAATTAGAGGAAGAAGATAAGACTAAGGAAGAGGAAAGGCGGTGGGGATATATCTTGATCCACACTGAAATATGAGAGTAAAAAACACATTTGAGTTTGTCCCAGACAATGTTTACAAACCGTATAGTTGACTCTAGTCACCATGGAACCAACCAAGCGACTAGTAGTCGACCAGACTGCCTAGTTGAGCCTAGTCGGTCCTTGTCGTCCTATATATTCCAGGACATAGGCGTACTACATATACCTATATATACTATAAGTATACACAATAAAGCATCAAGACTACATTAGTGGCTAGTTGGTGACTTGCACAACAGAGTAGAGTAGCGGAGCGGCAGCGGCACAGCAATGCCAACAAGCAATCAGGATGCATATGGAAAGAAGATGGAGGGAAGGGGCAACTCTCTGTTGGAGGAGCTCATCTTCGCAATCCTTGCCTCCCTGGAGAACCTCATCTTCGCAATCCTTTCCTCCCTGGAGAAGCTTCATGAAGAGGGTTAGTGGCTTGGACTGACCGGGCAGGGGCTATCGGAGTGAGTGGTTGGGTGACAGTGGCTTGACGAGAGGAAATTCTTCCAGCAGGGGAAGGAATAATGGTGGCTTGTGGCGTGCCGATTTCTGACGCCTCTGTCCCTGCCTTTTGGAGTCCTGGGCACAACTAAGCTAATCCTGCCAGGCCAAATTGGCAGCCGAATAGCCAGCCTCAGAGGCCAGTTGAGCAGGCCTGTGAATGGACAACAGCCAACCTGGTGGTCCACTCCCTAGTCCCTAATCAAATGACTAATTTCAATTTATCAACGATCAGTAAGACGACCAGGAACCTAGTCAAGATAATCACCTCGGTACCCTTAACCAAGTTCAAGGGACCAATTACGATTAATCGGACGCCTTGACTTGTAAAACATTGGTTCCAAACGTACACTATGACATGGTTCTAATATCCACAGAATTGTAATGGCACTGGTTGTACTTCGACATTTATAATGTTGTGTACATTTATAATGTTGTATTTCTTGTAATGGTATGAATCTCAAGATCAGCTTTTATATTTATCTGTTGGCGTCAGCACTTGAACTCCCCTGGTGTAGACTGATAGCTTTGTGATTTGACATGTTGATTGTAATAACAGGCATACAGTTGCTACATCGAGGCGTTACGCATAGATCCTCATTTTGCAATTGCATGGTCAAACCTTGCTGGTCTGTTTATGGAGGCAGGAGACCTTGACAAAGCTTTAATGTATTATAAGGTAAATTCTGTGACTGTACTTATTTGACTATTACACTGCTCCCTCTATCAAAAATTATAAGGCGTACATGTATCTCATGATTCAAACCTCGTTATCTTTGACCAGCAAGTAGTCTAATTATATAAGAAATTGAGCTACAAAATGGTTAGATTGGAATTGTATTTAGAAATACTTTCTAATGATCAAACTTTTGTTTCCACAAATTATATGTTATAAGAGAAGTGAGTGGTTGAAGTGTGATAGGAGTACACCAAGTCAAATCGTGCTGTATGTTTTGGGGTGGAGGGACTACTTTACGTCACTTATGCTTTATTTCATAGTTTATCAAGGTCCCTTATGTACTGAATTGTATTTTTTGTGGTGCATGTGAAGGTCATAGATCATTTTATTTACATGGAATCTAGGAGAGATGGAAGTTACTTCATGCATTTGCCATGGCACGATGGTTTGTTTTGGGCTAAATTGTGCTGTCACTTCCTAGCATCATGTTTTGGTTTTGAGATTTGGATCTTCCTTCAGTGATTACTTTTTGCTTCATGGCTCTTCTATGCCTTGCAAATCTACCGAAATAGTGCTTTCTCATTGTAATGAAGGGAATTTAAACTTCTCTTAAAACTTGCAGGAAGCTGTTAAGCTTAAGCCATCTTTCGCCGATGCATATCTTAACCAAGGGAATGTTTATAAGGTAAGTCTATAGGTTGTGACACAAGTATACTGCAAGAGAATGCAGGGATAACTTCGCTCTTGGAGGGAAACTGGATCTTATATTTTTTGGTTCTCCAGGCTTTGGGAATGCCTCAAGATGCCATTATGTGTTATCAGCGTGCACTGCAGGCACGTCCTGACTATGCTATGGCTTATGGTGAGACTTGATTCTTCTTTTTCTTTGCCAAACCCTGGCCTCTCTGTATCAGGGTATTGTTTTCTTTAAAACTTTTTAACTTTTAGCACAAAAATAAAAGTAAATACTGATTAAAGATTATCCTTCGAGTTCATGCATTTAGATACTCATCTCGGGTGAGATGCGAACAAGCTTACAAGAGAATGGTCCTTTCTTTACCTTCAAAGTAGAGCCTTAGTATACCTCGTAATACAAAGGTAGGGGGAACATTTTCATGCAGGTAATCTTGCTACTATTTACTATGAGCAAGGCCAGCTTGATATGGCAATTCGCTGTTACAATCAAGCTATAGTCTACGACCCACAGTTTGTTGAAGCATACAACAACATGGTTAGTCTCTGATCCACATTTTGTAAACTATTTTTATGTAAAAATTGAACAACTAGTTCACAATTTTTATCTCTGTAGGGCAATGCACTTAAAGATGCTGGAAGAGTAGAAGAAGCAATCAACTGCTACAGAGTATGTTTTCTTGCTATTGGTTTTACTTGTTCTACATGTTGCTCATGTTGTGATCTAGTTGTGTTTGTGCAGTCCTGCCTTGCACTGCAAGCAAACCACCCGCAAGCCCTTACTAACTTAGGAAACATATACATGGAGTGGTGAGATTCTTATATGCACATATTCTTAATATGAAAGAAAACAAACTTTTATCTGACTTAAAGATGCAAGTGAGCTCATGATGACAAAAAAATATAATGCAGGAGCATGATAAGCGCTGCTGCTTCATTTTACAAAGCAGCTATATCTGTGACATCTGGATTATCTTCCCCACTTAACAATTTGGCTGTGATATACAAGCAACAGGTGGTTTTCTTCCTTCATTTTGTCTGATCCTTGTAGCTGTAGGACAACAAAGTTTCTGTTCTAATGTTCAAATTGAATGATTGGTTGAACAATATCCAAGACACACACCTGCAGACCTGCTGTTTCTATCTCTGATTTCTCTATTTTGTATATGCACCAGGGAAACTATGCTGATGCTATCACATGTTACACTGAAGTACTTCGTATAGATCCTACAGCAGCTGATGCACTAGTTAATAGAGGGAACACATTCAAAGAGATTGGCAGAGTTAATGAAGCAATTCAGGATTATGTTCAGGCAGCAACAATTAGGCCAAACATGGCAGAAGCCCATGCCAACTTGGCCTCAGCATACAAGGACAGGTATTCTATGAATCTCAAGCTTATGCAGTGTTAATGTACTGCATTTAATTTCTGGCATCATTTTTTTATTTCTGTTGTATAATATTGTAATGTAATATTTTGCAGTGGGCATGTAGAAACAGCTATAGTTAGCTACAAACAGGCTCTCCGGCTGCGTCCTGATTTTCCTGAGGCAACCTGTAATCTCCTGCATACTTTACAGGTATCTTGCAATTTTTCTCTACCCTTTAAATGCATTTGTGAAATAAAGATTTATATAAGACTGTAAACTCTTGAGGAAATAAAAGATATGTTACAACATATTCATCTTTATGTTGTGTCTACTAATGCAAATTAATACGGCAGATCTGTGCAAACATGCAAGGACATTGATGCAAAGAACTGCTCAATTGTGAGTTAACAGTAGTCACATGTAGAAATCTCTGATGTAGGTTAGTGCTTAGGATTATGTTGACTCTGCAAAACCTGCTAGGCTGCTACCTGCATTAGGATAAACTTCAGGCGCTTCCATCGGATTATTATCTCAGCTTTCTCGCCTTTGCTGCCTTTATAATCCTGTATTGTTCAAGTTTTGGTCCAGTGATTTGAAGCAACTGACCTTTTAATGGGATAGCTAGTCTACTAATGTTTATCGTTTTCTTTGCATTACTGCAGTGTGTCTGTGACTGGGAAAACAGAGATGCCATGTTTCGTGACGTTGAAGAAATTATTAGAAGGCAAATAAAGGTGCCCTTTATAAAAATGAATGAAATTCCATTTTGAATAATGGGAAATTCTTTTCCTGCACAACTTATATCTTTTGTCCTTTTTACTACAGATGTCAGTACTTCCAAGTGTCCAACCTTTCCATGCCATTGCTTATCCTATTGATCCAATGCTTGCTTTGGAAATAAGGTGAGTTTTTCACTGTACACTTTACTGGTCTTTTAATTAAAGAGTAATGTCCGATTTACCCCGAAACATGTCGTTGAATTTAAACCCTTGGACTCAAATACCGGACAACTTACCCCCTCAACTTTAAGACTGGATAAAATACCCCCCCCTCCTCCCCTCTTTTAAGCCTTTAGACTTTGTGAAGAAAAACGACATGCTTTTCTCTGTTTAGACCCCCTCTCATAGTTCCTTCTGCTTCTCTGGAGTGCAGTTTCTCCTGCCCTCTTGCTGGTTGTGTCGCTTAGGTCTTTTAGCACCTCTTTAATTTGTACAGTTTTTTCCTCTTTTTGAAAATCAAGAAAAATTTCTTACAGTAGGGGTCTTCCCTGCTGTATTTTCGGGTCAAAAAAAAATAATTCAGTGGCGGACCTAGGATTTTGCCACAGGGTATGCTGCTATTTTTTTTCTGATGCACAACTAATGTTGGAGTGCCGACTTTATAAAGCAGACACGACAGTATACATACATAGCTACCAATTTCCATTCCATTTCATGGCGCATATCTCACAGGACACAACAAGATGGGATCAAAAAAATTGCAAAATAAACAATGATATGTATTATTTATAGTTATAGTATCTAGAGGGAATAAAAATTTTAAAAAATAAATAAAAATAAAGACACATGAGGTCTCATGGGACACAACAAGAGAGGAAAAAAAAATAGAAAAACTAAAGAGTGAAGTATATTATCTATACTTAATTTTAAAGGGTCAAAAGAAAATGAAAATTTAGAACGGCGTTATACATAGATGCAAAGGAATGCAAAATGGATTAAGTACATATACCTGCAAAGGAATGCAAAATGGATTAAGTACTATAGCGGCAGAGGAATGCAAAATGGAAAATAAAAACAAAAAATGAGGCCGGCAAGGTATGAACCTACGACCTCTGGATTACATATAGCGGCAAAGGAATGCAAAATGGAAAATAAAAACAAAAAATGAGACCGGGTTACATATAGCAGCAAAGGAATGCAAAATGGAAAATAACAACAAAAAATGAGACTGGCAACGTATGAA
>Ga0182004_10002933_pt1 | contig 13449 bp, 22 predicted proteins | sample Sormic07211540_1_FD_120479 | JGI IMG/M metagenome (GOLD analysis project Ga0182004, IMG submission 120479) | Endophyte microbial communities from Sorghum bicolor roots, Mead, Nebraska, USA - 072115-40_1 MetaG | ecosystem: Host-associated > Plants > Roots > Unclassified | place: USA: Nebraska...
CCCATAGAAAATCATTCTCCTCTCTAAATTTTCTTTAACCATGGCTTAGTAGAGAGGCATAGCAAGCTTCTAAGCAAGAGGAGAGAAAAGCTATGATGGGATGAGATTAAACCATAGGCATGTGTTGCTTATATAGAGGTCTGAAAAGGTATTCTCGGAAGGTAACATTTTGAAAAATGGAAATCATCTCCAAAAATACACTTTTTATAAACATGGAAGGTCTAAGGATGGTAACGGAGAAAGGCAGCGGCGAATGGCCTCGGTGCCTGGGCAAGTGCCCCTAGTGTTTGGGCGGCTGCCCGCTCTTCGAACCCATTCCAACTCAACTTTTTCGTATACTTTATTAATTACCTTTTTATTCAGAAAAAGTTGATTTTCCCAAAGAATCAAAAATAAAATAGTTGGGCTCAATTATTCTAATTGAGAAAGAAACTAATTATATCTGCTTCCTCTAATTCATTATTGCGCTCTAAAAACAATTTAAAGGCGTTGACCATTTACCTTGAATAACGCACCTTCGTTGTTGCGAACTGTGACGACTCCATGTGACGATGAGCTTACCACCTCGAATGGTTACTTTGGAGTTTTCCATGCCTAAGGAGCTTCACCCAAGAATTAAAAAGTAATACTGTTCACACTGTTTTTGGACACGTATCTTTTGACACGTACCTGGGGATTAGTAAAGTATAGATCGGCAGATGAAGCAACGGTAACTAGTCTGCAGGGAAGTTGCCGATGAAGGTGGTTGCCGATGAAGGGGCAATTGAATGTGACTAAATTCAGAGGTGGTGACGTGTTCGTGCCGATGATCAGTATTAGTCTTTGCCGATGGCCACGACAGGAGGTCTGCCGATGACTCTGAAGGAAAGCGTGGAGATTGCCGATCGATCTGTGGCGGTGCCCCGGTCAGTTACAAGGGGGTAGTTTTATGTTTTCCTTAGTTATTAGAATTCGTTTTGTGTACGGGTTCCGTTTAGTTTGGAATTCAAGTCCTAGTCGTGTCTGGTTGTAGCTCTTCAGACAGGGTATAAATATGAACCCTAGGGCAATGTAATGAATCTATCAATCAATCAAACACAAGTTTTTACTCATACTCCAGCATCTACTTTTTCGACGACTTCGTCATATTTTCTTTTTATTATGAGTTCTTAAGGATTCGTTGACTTAAGCTCGGCGTGTTCTCAAGTTCCGCGTGATCACCTCTTGGCCGTGACATCCGGACGCATCGCTGTTGTCGGGACCAAAGTGGTCGAGTTACCACCTTTGTCGATTGTAAGGTCAAATCGGCTGGCATGCCTTAACGTTTAAATCGGGTATTAGCCCTTTGTGTTTGCAGATCAGTTTTGCACCAACAAATACCTTATCGCCTGGGATGAACTCCTTGATTCTTTTGTCATGCCATCTTTTTACTCTCTCTTTATAGATCTTGGCATTGTGATATGCTTTTTCTTTCCATTCTTCTAACTCAAAGAGTTGCATCTTACACTTGTCTCTAGCTGCTTCTAGCTGTCCATGTTCCATCTTTTGATGGCCTAGTGTGCTTTGAATTCTAGCTCTACTGGTAAGTGACAAGTCTTCCCATAGACTAGATGATATGGAGACATCCCGATGAGTGTCTTGTATGTTGTTGGGTATGCCCAAAGTGCATCATGAAGCTTGTCCTTCCATGCTATCCCCATCTCATTTACTGTCTTCTGTAGAATATTCTTAGTTTGCTTGTTTGATGTTTCTGCTTGACCACTTGTCTAAGGATGGTATGGAGTAGCGACGTTGTGACGTATCTCATGCTTCGAAAAGTATTGTTCGAAGCACTTGTCAATGAAGTGAGAACCTCCGTCACTAATTCCTATCTTTGAAACTCCAAATCTTGGAAAGACTATTTCTTCGAACATCTTCCTTGAATGCATGCTATCAGCATTCCGACATGGCATGGCATCGACCTATTTGGAGACATAATCCACTACCACGAGGATATACTCATACTTCTTTGATGGCGGACATGGCCACATGTAATCAATCCCCTAAACATCAAAGAGCTAAATCTGTAGATTGTTGATGAGTGGCATGGCATCCCTTTAATTGATATTACCATGTCTTTGGCATGGGCCACATCTTTGCATAAATTCTCTTGTGTCTTCATACATTGTTGGCCAAAAGAATCCACACTGCCATATCTTTGCATTTGTTTGGAATGCCCCATAATGCCCCCGATATGGTGATGAATGACATCTTTCAATTATTTTGATTCTTTCTTCAGCTGGCACACATCTTCTGAGTAAGCCAACAGAGTATACTCGGAAGAGATATGGTTTATCTCATATGTTAGAATGGCTCTCCTGGACTAGCTTTGTTTTGTTGCCTCCTGGTGGTACATAACCTATAACCATGAAATTAACAATATCTACATACTAGGGGTCAGATCTGTTGATTCCGTAGAGCATGTCGCCCCAGAGCAAGTCATCGATGGGTAGTTCCTGTGGGTTCTCAAATATCATTCTAGACAAATGATTGGCAGCAAAATTTTCTACTCCCTTTTTATCTTTTATTTCTAAGTCAAATTCTTGGAGTAAAAAGTTCCATCTTATTAAATGATGTTTAGCATCTTTCTTAGTGAGCGAGTATTTTAAAGCAGCATGATCAGAATAAATAAATACTTTTACTCCCACTAAGTAAGATCTAAACTTATCAATTGCAAAAACAATAGCTTGGAGCTCTTTTTTAGTATAAGTAGAGGTCCTGTCAGAGTTTTGCTAGCATAAGCTATTGCATTATGCTTTTTATCCTTAGTTTGTCCTAATACTACCCCCACAACATAATCACTAGCATCACACATAATTTCAAAAGGTAAAGACTAATTAGGGAGTTGAATGATTGGTGCTAAGATGAGAGCTTTCTTAAGAATTTCAAAAGCATGATGTCGAGGGTGTCAATAAGGGGTACCCTAACTGATGCGCATAACGGGAGGACCTGTATGTAAATCGAGGCCCCTGACTCGATGCCCCCTGTTCGCACAAGCGATTGGAAAAACGTGACGACGACCATAGCCTCGAACACGGAGAAAGGGTCGTTCGAATCGACCAAGGCTCGACTGAACAGCGACCGTCGAATATGGAACTAGCTCATACGAATTGACGAGCCTCAAGCGCAAGGACGCCGCCCGCCGCCTGACACGGGTATGGGAACCAGGGCATTTAATGCGCCTACCGTCTTCTCACCTAACCCGACAGTCACGGGAAACGTGATAGGGAGCAAGCACCCATCCAATCGCCCCTTTTTGCAGCTTTATCCCTCCAGAGGAGTCAGAGTGCGGCCGAACACAGTGATGTCACCGTCCCCGTCGAGATGCCCAAAGTCAGCGTTCCAACCAGCAGGGCTTTGCGCGGCGTCGGACCCTCGAGCGAACACGTTCCTTCCCTAAGAAGAGTGAGGCGGTGAAAGACAGCACCTCAACCACTCTGACGCGACTACAGCCACGACGTACAGGTGTGCCCACGGTTAAGCCAATCTAAGATGGTGCGCAGGAGCCGAATTCAGAGGCACGCGTAATCATCATCCAAGTACTAAGTAACAAGACAGCTCGAGGCCACGCCGGTACGGAAGCCTCGAGTAAGTCAGCGCACCACGCCCCTATCGATCCCTACTCTATCACCTACGCCATGTAACCTAGGTCTCCCCTTGGAACTATAAAAGGGGAGGCACAGGAAAGGGTAGAGGACACAAGACATACCTAGGAGAACAACGATACACCACCCCCGTCTAGAACTTAGAATCCATCACAACACCGACTTGTATTTACACCTGTACAAGCACTTAGGTGCAAGATAATCGAAACATCTCCCCCCACTGGACATAGGGCCTTCTCTTGCCCGAACCAGGATAAACCTTTGTGCCTTTCTTACATCACCATCTGGGAAAGGGAACACGCACACAAGTTTTACTCGTTGGTGTGACCCCCCGTGGGTAAAACACCGACAGTTGGCGCGCCAGGTAGGGGTCCTGTGTGTTTTTTGCCACCAACTTCCCACCTCTTTCTAGAGGGCCACTCTTGTTTCCCTGATTCTGCGCTCCATGGTGATTTGGTTCGGGAGCCTCGGGTTCATGTCTACCGGTTTCGGCTACGACATGATCCTGCTCTCGGTCAAAGGACCGGGAGGTGCCCGCGTCGCACCCGCACGACCGAAACCCCCCAGACGGCCTCGCCACCACGCCTCCACCCTTCTACCGCTACACGATCATAGGCTCGTCCCAGGCGAGCGGTGGTTCAGGAATCAACAGCCACACGCGCCGAAGCCACGGACACGACGGCCTGACGTCGCGAGGGCCGCGCGACGACGTTGGGCGACGACGCGCCTCGCATGCTCCCGCCGCCCACGACGCTGCTACCGCACGGGTTGTTCGCCCTTAAAAGAGCGCACCTGTTCGGCCTGGACAACGCCGTGACGTCACTCGCCAGGATAATATGTCCAAACGCCCAGACGTACGTGGAACGACCAATGGTCCTCCCACGCGACGTCAGAGCGCAGCAGCAAGCAGCCGAGCTACCGGATTTCTCCCAGGTGCGAGGCCTCCGATGCCTAGGACCTGGGAGATACACGATCACCTCACTCAGGCAACAGCTGCCGAAAGAAGGACGCAGATGTTTCTACGCCGCAAAGCCGGATCCCGACTCTGAGTCCGACAGCTACGATCCTACGAGGGAATGCTTCAATATCGACGGAGAAGCGGAAAGCACAGACGAAACACAAGACGCCGTCGCCGGCGGCCGAGCCCCTGTAGCGAGGGAGGACCCTAGGACACCTGGGAACAACGGTTAGGTCGACCCTCCGCCTCAGGAGGACAAAGCCGTGCAACTTGCGCAGTTACAGGAGCTCAAAGCAAAGTTTGATGAAGATCGTGAGTGCCTTGCCCAGCTCGAGTGGGTCATCGAGCAGGACCAACCATACCCGCATGGCGGAGGTGCGTGCGGACGGGCTCAAGAAGTACACCAACAGATTGTCAGAGACGGGGAGCTAGAACAACCCGTCAGCCGCTTCCATCGAGCATGCCAGAACGTCATGGCAGCGACCATGCTGCTACGTAACATGCCTGAACCCTTGAGCTCCCAAGCACGACGCATTCGAGACGAGGTGCAAACTCTGCTTCAAGTGGCGGCAGCTCAGCAAGCCGAGAGCTCGGCCTCTCGACGTCGAGGGGCAGCCTCGGAAATGCGTGACGAGCCGGTCCGAAACAAAAGGGAGGTGTCGGTCCATCAGCAACCACCCCCTCGAGGAAAGAAAACAGCGCCTGTCCAAAACCACCCCATCGATAATCAGCGGCGACACGATGCACGACACGACATCAACGAGTATCATAGCCGTCGACATGGGGATGCAGAGGAACGCGGTTACAACGCCCACCACGGCGGACGATACGACAGCGACAAGGACCGGATGGCCCCAAAACCACCGGGCCCTCGCGTGTTCAGCAGAGCAATCCGTAGCACGCCGCTGCCCAACCCGTTCCGACCCCCGACCAGCATTGCTAAATACAACGGCGAAACCAAGCCAGAGCTGTGGCTGGCAGACTTCCGACTAGCCTGTCAGTTGGGAGGTGCTCGAGGAGACGATCGAGCCATCATCCGACAATTACTGCTTTTTCTCTCCGACACTGCCCGCAGATGGCTCGAGAAACTCCCAGCCAACCAGATCCACGACTAGACTGATTTGGTTAGGGTGTTCGAGGGCAACTTCAAAGGGACCTACATATGACCCGGCAATTCATGGGACCTTAGCAAGTGCAAGCAGAAATCAGGAGAAACTCTCCGAGAGTACGCTCGACGCTTCTCGAAACAACGCACCGAGCTACCGCACATCCCCGACCACGATGTCATCCTGGCCTTTGTCTCAGGCACCACTCTCAGAGACCTAGTGCGAGAGTTGGGCCGGAATCGCCCTCAGACCATCGACGAGCTACTGGACGTAGTGGCAAACTATGCTGCAGGGGAGGAAGCGGTCGGTGCTTTCTTCAGCTACGAAGGAAGCAAAGGCAAGGCGCCAGCCAACGACGATGGGGGCCCCAGTCAAGGGCCCAAGAAAAGCAAGAAGAAGAAGAAGAAAGCATGACTGTTCAAGCAAGACGATGATCTCGTCGCCGCCATGGAGAGTAAAATGCCTCGAGGACCCCCCAATGGAGCTATCTTCGACAAGATGCTAAAGGAGCCCTGCCCTTATCATAAGGGAGGGGCAAATCACAAGCTTCAAGCCTGCCGCATGCTGAAAAGATACTTCGACGGCTTGGGGCTTAAGAAGGACGACCAAAAGAAAGAAAAGAGCGGTGGCAAGGGGGACGACAAAGAAGATGAGGGTTTCCCAGCCGTCCACGACTGCTACATGATTTACGGTGGACCCTCGACGCAGCTAACTAGAAGGTAGCATAAGAGGGAACGCAGTGAGGTCTTTGCAGCAAGGATGGCGGTGCCCTAGTACCTCAACTGGTCGAGCACACCCATCACCTTCAATCGTGACGACCATCCTGACAAGGTGGTCGCCCCTGGCGTCTACCTGCTCGTCGTCGACCCCATCATCGTCAACACCAGACTCTCGAAGGTGCTGATGGATGGCGGCAGCAGCCTGAACATCATCTACCTCGAGACCCTCGACCTCCTCGGCATCGAAAGGGCGCAGCTCCAACCAAGCGCGGGCGGCTTCCATGGTGTCGTACCAGGGAAGAAGGCATTGCCGGTAGGTCGAATCGACCTGCCGGTCTGTTTCGGGACGGCGGCCAACTTCAGAAAGGAGGTTCTCACCTTTGAGGTGGTGGGATTTCGTGGCACGTACCACGCCATCAACGAACGCCCGAGCTACGCCAAATTCATGGCTATCCCCAACTACACCTACTAGAAGCTAAAGATGCCTGGCCCCATGGGGGTCATCACTATCACCTCCTCCAACGAGCATGCGTACGAGTGTGACGTCGAGTGCGTCGAGTATGGAGAAGCCGTCGAAGGCTCTGCCGAACTCGCTTTGAAGCTCGAGGCCCTTGCTGCAGAGGCTCCGGAGCCCAAGCATCACGCGGGCAGCTTCGCACCAGCGGAAGGCACGAAGAAGATCCCGCTCGACCCCAACGGCTCCGATGGCAAGGCGCTGACAATCAGCGCTGACCTCGACACCAAATAGGAAGCCATGCTTGTCGACTTTCTCCGTGCAAACGCCGACATGTTTGCATGGAGTCCCTCGGACATGCCAGGCATACCGAGGGAAGTCACCGAGCACTCCTTGGAAATTCGTGCTGGTTCCAAGCTAGTGAAACAACGGCTGCGTCGCTTCGACGAGGAGAAACGCAAGATCATTGGTGAGGAGATCCACAAGCTTTTGACGACCGGATTCATCAAGGAGTTTCACCATCCCAACTGGTTAGCAAACCCTGTACTAGTTAAGAAAAAGAATGGGAAAATGAGGATGTGTGTCGATTACACGAGTTTGAATAAAGCATGTCCAAAAGTTCCTTTCCCTTTACCACGTATCGATCAAATTGTTGATTCTACCGCGGGTGTGAAACCCTTTGGTTCCTTGAGGCATATTCTAGTTACCATCAAATAAAAATGAAAGAGTCCGACCAGCTCGCGACATCTTTCATTACACCTTTTGGGAGGTATTGCTACGTAACCATGCCCTTCGGGCTTCGAAACGCTGGGGCGACATACCAGCGATGCATGCTCCACGTGTTCAGCAAACGCATAGGGTCGACGGTTGAGGCATACGTCGACGACATCGTCGTCAAATCGAAGAAACGAGGTGACCTGATTCAGGACCTCGAAATCGCTTTCGGTTGTCTACACGCCAATAAGATCAAGCTCAACCCCGAGAAGTGCGTCTTTGGCGTACCTCGAGGCATGCTATTACGTTACATAGTCTCCCAACGCGGCATCGAGGCCAATCCCAAGAAAGTCTCGGCCATTGCAAGAATGGGGCCGAATCGAGATGTCAAGGGAGTGCAAAAGTCACGGGGTGCTTGGCGGCGCTAAGCCGTTTCATCTCGAGGTTAGGAGAAAAGGCGTTGCCAGTGTATCGGCTCTTGAAAAAGGCCGAACGTTTCTCCTGGACCCCTGAAGCCGAGGAAGCCCTCGATAGCCTGAAGAGAACATTGACCTCCGCCCCGTCCTAGTTACCCATTAGCCTGTAGAACCTCTGCTCATGCACATCGCTGCAACAACCCAGGTGGTCAGTGCGGCTGTGGTGGTCGAAAGGCCAGAAGAAGGGCACGCGTTACCTGTCCGAAGGCCGGTCTACTTCATCAGCGAGGTGCTTTCGGAAACCAAGGTACGGTACCCACAAATCTAGAAATTGATCTACGCAGTGATTCTCACCCGACGCAAGCTGCAACACTACTTCCTCGGTCACCCTATCACGGTGGTCTCGTCCTTCCCCCTAGGAGAGATCATCGATAGTCGAGAGGCCACAGGGAGGATCGCCAAATGGTCGGTCGAGCTCATCAGTGAGACCCTCACTTATGCACCCCGCAAGGCCATCAAGTCTCAAGCTCTGGTGAATTTCGTCGCGGAGTGGATGGACTCCGAGCTCCCCAAGTTCAAGCGGAGCTGTGGACGATGTACTTCGACGGATCTCTCATGATGACGGGAGCTGGGGCAGGTCTGCTATTCGTCTCACCCCTTGGCGTCCACATGAGTTATGTCATTAGAATACATTTCGCCGCATCTAACAACGTCGCGAAGTATGAGGCCCTTGTCAACTGGCTGAAGATCGCCATCGAGCTAGGAATTCAGGCGCCTAGACATTCGAGGCGACTCTCAGCTTGTCATCAACCAAGTGATGAAGGCCTCAAGCTGCCATGACCCAAAAATGGAGGAATACTGCAAGGAGGTGCGTTGGCTCGAGGACAAATTGCACGGCCTCAAGCACGTCCACGTCGCACGACGCTACAATGAGGCAGCCGACGAACTCGCTAAGATCGCGTCGACTCGAGGCACAGTCCCACCTGACGCATTCTCAAGAGATCTACACGAGCCATCTGTCGACTTAGGCTCGGGGGCTAACGTCGAAACCATCGCCCCCCATCCAACCGACGTTATCGAAGCCCAGCTAGCGACAGCAGAAGTGATGGAGGTGGAACAATGTCCCGGTCGACCGTTCGACTGGCACACACCGTTCCTTGATTGCCTGATCCGACAAGAGCTACCGAAAGATCGATTAGAGGCTCGCCGTATCGCTCGACGGGCCCAATCATATGTAATCGGCGAAAATGAAGAGCTATACCGACGGAGCCCGACCGGTATCTTGCAGCGCTGTATCACCGTAGAAGATGGTCGAAAACTCCTCGGGGATCTACACTCGGGGGCTTGCGGCCACCACGCTGCTCCAAGGACCCTCGTAGGGAACGCCTTCCGACAAGGCTTCTACTGGCCAACGGCCGTAGCGGATGCCATAGAGCTCGTACGCTCATGCCATGGGTGTCAATTTTATGCCAAGAAAACCCATCTTCCCGCTCATGCTCTCCAGATGATCCCCATCACGTGGCCATTCACGGTGTGGGGTCTCGACCTCGTAGGCACTTTACAGAAAGCAGCAGGTGGATACACCCATTTGCTGGTGGCCATCGACAAATACTCCAAATGGATCGAGGCTCGACCCATCACGAACATCCGCTCCGAGCAAGCCGTCCTCTTCTTCACCGACATCATCCACCGGTTTGGGATACCCAACGTCATCATCACTGACAACGGCACCCAGTTCACCAGCAAAAAGTTCTTGGACTTCTGTGACCGGCATCACATCCGTGTGAACTGGTCTGCAGTAACTCACCCTCGAACTAACGGCCAGGTCGAGCGTGCTAATGGCATGATTCTGTAGGGGCTCAAACCAAGAATCTACAACCGGTTGAAGAAATTCGGCAAGAAATGGGTTGAAGAGCTCTCTTTGGTCCTATGGAGCTTAAGGACGACGCCTAGCAGGGCCACAAAATATACCCCGTTCTTCATGGTCTACGGCTCCGAGGCCGTGCTTCCAACAGACCTAGAGTATGGGTCACCTTGACTCAAGGCCTACAACGAGCGGACAAATAAGGAGGCCCGAGAGAATGCGGTCGACCAGCTCGAGGAAGCTCGAGACATGGCCCTCCTCAACTCTGCAAGATACCAGTAGAAGCTTCGACGCTATCATGACAAGCACGTGCGCAAAAGGGATCTGAACATGGGCGACCTCGTCTTACGGCGACGGCAAAGCAACCAAGGATGCCATGAGCTGACTCCACCCTGGGAAGGCCCATACGTGGTGGCCGAGGTCCTGAAGCTAGGGACGTACAAGCTCGTGGACAAAAAAGGGGCGATCTTCACCAACGCGTGGAACATCGAACAGCTACGTCGCTTCTACCCCTAGAGCTTCAAAGTTTTATGTCCTCGTGTACATTCTGTACCAAGATCCTATGAATGAATGTATGAATAAACGAGATTTTTTCCTTGAGTAGTTTACATTATCACCGGTCAAGCCTCGACGTTAGAAGATAGTACCAACTACGACCCGTCATAGTCAATACTCCCTCGGGGGCTAGCAGGGGGACCCCCCCCCCAAGTTCCTAAAAACCGAATGATTTTTTCTTTCTAAGCCATAAGTAAACCTCGCACGATCGAGTAGTAGAGGCACCTCAAATCCCTTAAGGGCCGAAGGACGACGAGCCTGAGAACCCCTACGCCCCCAGGCTATGGTAACTCTACTCACTCCCTCACCCTCGAGGCAATAAAGGTTACCTTAACAAAAAATCGAACGAGGAATACAGACTTAGGCAGAGAAGGAAACAATGGAATTTCGAGCACAAAAATAAGCAAATATTCACAAATCTTAAAGACCATTCAAGCCATAGTGTATCGCTTAAGATAGATAATAAGTACTTTACAATGGGTCTTGACACCCAGAATAGTCTCGCAGGCTCAGTCTACGTCTCGGCCTTCACCACCATCGTCCGCGCCTGGGCTAGTCTCGGGAGGAAGTACTTCTGGCTCGAACTACCTTGCCACCCTTTCTCCAGGGACCTCTGCATCGTTGATCAAGGCATGGAGCCTCTCCTCGTTCTCGGCGTCAGTCTTAGAGATGTCGATGACGAAGCTGTGGGACACCACCACCATATCATAGGAAAAGCCTGAGCAGACAACTTCCATCGCTCGCTTCACCCTGGTATGAAGGGCGTCCCGCACTCGATCGCTTAGTGTGGCACCTATGTAGCAAAACTGGTCGACCAGCGCATTGCCTCAAGCCGCCTCCCTCGACTCGTCCACAGGCTCGAGCTCCCAGTAGGCCGATAGGTCGCTTATCGCGGTGCTTTGTCGACCGTTCAAAGTGACCTCCCCCTCGAGCTGAGCCCTGGCGGAGCGGGCCTCGACCTGGGCAGCTAGAAGCTCGTCCTTAAGCCCTACAAAGACCGATACGGGGAATTAGACATCACAAAAAATATCTTGCAAAAAGAAGCACGAAAGTGTAAAGAAGCTTACCGCGAAACCTCTCCTCCAGAGCAGTATTTTCGCCAACCAAATTAGTATTGGCCCTCTCGATCCCCCCTGTAAGAGCGGGCTAGGTCGGTGTTGGTGACCCGCAAGTCCTCGATCACCTTGCCCGCCTGCGAGATAGCTCCCTCTTTCTCAAACAGCCCTCTCTTCAGACGATCAACGTCGTCAGAGAGGACACGAGAGCGAGCTCGCTCCGCCTCAAGATCCTCAAGGACCTTCTTCCCGGCCTCCTCTACGGCGCTCCGAGCGATTTCTCTCTTCATGCACTCTTCCTTCACCTCTCGGTAGGCCTCCTGGGCGAGGCAAGGTCCACTTTAACAAGGTTTTTCTCTTTGTCAAGCTCGGCGGCCGCGTCCTTGTAATACGCGGCCTCCTCCCGGGCCTTAGTCGCGGTCTCCTCAGCCAACACGGCCCGTTCCCTCAGCTGCACGACCTCTTCTATCGCCTTCTCCGAGGCCTCCCGAGCTCTGGTCAGGACGGCCTCCATCTCCTTCTTCTCCTCCTCAAGCGCCACAAGCTCTTTGTAGGCCTGGAGAAGCTTCTCCTGCGACTTTAGGAGTTTGTCCTTGAGAAGAGGGAGCTGTTCCCAGCCGCCTCTCGTCGCATAGATAAAGCCCAACTTTAGGCGGGAGGTCTCCTTCAGGTCCTGCGACAAGTAGCCGATCGATAAGAACACAAGACCAAACTCCCAGATAGCTAAGGACCGAAAGTACTTACAAAGAAGGCACGGCCGAGCTCGTTGTTGACGATGTCCGACATCAGGCCCACCACATGTTTCATCCAAAGCCGGAGCTCCTCAAGATGCTCCCACTTCTCGGCTTCCTTCCGGTCGTCCATAAAGATGTTGGGCTCCTATGGATCGGTGGAAGATCGAAGACGAATCCAACCGGGGCCCCAGTTCTCCATCTCCTCCACCATACGTGCCTTGACACCTCGGATTAGCTCTTGAATGGTCTCGAGCGAGCCTCCGTTGCGTAGACATATGTCGACGAGAGAAGGGAACCGCCCGTCGTCGTCGACCGATGCCCATGTCCCGATCTCATTGGCGGCGCCACCGCTGGAAGTACCATCCTCGTCCCATCCTCGGCAATGGGTTCCTCCCACGGCCGCCGGTCTCGGAGGAACCCGGGGCGAGCCCATCCATGTCGTAGAGGGAACCCTTGATCTCAGATTGAGGGTCCACAGGCGTGCGCATCGCGCACGCGATAGCCACAACGCCGTCCTCCCGCCCAGGTTCAGCCGGGATGGAGACTGCCCCCCTAGACGGAGCCACGCAGGGGTCGGCGGACCGTAGACCGGCAGTCCCTCCTCTCCGGTCACAGGCCTCTGCGGCGACGGCAGTAATGGCTGGGGCGGGCTTCGTGGTGGTGGTTCGAGCAGCTCTTCCAATTGCTGACTCCGCTGCAGTTGCTGCCTCTGAAGCTCCAGCAGCTCTTGCTGCCAGTGTTGTTCCAACAGCTCCTCGAGCCGCTCTCCCTGTTGCGGCCGCCTCTCTTCCGCTTTGCTCCCTCCTGCTCTTGAGGGCGAGGCGTCTCGACCCGCCTTGGTGACGGCGGGTGTTGACGGTCCTTAAGTATCAAATTTAATTATCAAATAAATAAAGAAAAGGATCCAAATGAAATCAACATCTAGACTTAGGGTTTTATCTGACAGAATTCCACGAGCTTTCGTGTTTGTCTATTTCTGCAGGGGGTTATCAGGAAATACGGAAGAAAGGCCCACACGTAGGGATTACATAGAGATATTAACGTGCCGCACAATTATCTTACATCTAGAAGACTCCAGAAGCCACGAGACCGAAGCGGAGGCGAAACAGGGCCAGAGGTAGGGCGCCTGCCCTCCTGCCCTGGGCGCCCGCCCCCTCCCTGAGTCCAATCAGGACTCTGCTTCATGGGAGATCTCCACCGACCTAAAGGATGAATCTAAACCATACAATCTATGTCGGTTTGATCCAACGG
>Ga0182004_10002934_pt1 | contig 13449 bp, 7 predicted proteins | sample Sormic07211540_1_FD_120479 | JGI IMG/M metagenome (GOLD analysis project Ga0182004, IMG submission 120479) | Endophyte microbial communities from Sorghum bicolor roots, Mead, Nebraska, USA - 072115-40_1 MetaG | ecosystem: Host-associated > Plants > Roots > Unclassified | place: USA: Nebraska...
AAATCCTCCTCCAACAACTCCTTATCTCAACTTGCTAAATTTCCCAAGTTGCTATCCAGAGGTTTCTACTGCCGAGATTTGTCAAGTTGCTATCCCGAGCGCAACTTGTTGGAGACACATATTTTTTTACCAAGTGAGCGGGTCCCATCTGTCATCCTCTATTTTTACCAAGTGAGAATAACAACTTATTGGAGACAGATCCTTTTTTCTTTTGCTAAACAAATTAAAAACTTGCTATAACTCAAGATTTGACAAGTAAAATTTTCTAAGTTGTTGGAGATGCTCTAAGTAGTTCTTGTTGCGGCAGCTCACGGCAGCCTCCTTCATCCTGGCAGTGATGGACGCAATGTCATGCACCGTAGGGATGAATGATACGGACGAAAACGGATCTAAAAAAACTTTTTTGCTTCCGTTTCCATATTTTTTTTATGGAAATATATAGGGTGGACCATCTCGACCTCAGTTAATTCACTATATCAGCCTTGTGTACTACTCTTTCCATTGTAAATTATAAATTATTTTAAAATTTTTTGATCAAAGCATCTCAAATTTAACTAAAATTATAGCGAAATATACTAAGATTTATAACATAAAATGGATATACTATGAAAATATAATTAAAAAAGAATTTAATAATACTTAGTTAGCATCATAGTTGTTGTTATCGTATTATGAGCCTATTCGTTTGAGCTTATCTGTCGAATCTGCCAGCCAATTAACAATATTTTTCTCTTACAACAGATCAACAAATAGTACTTTTAGTCATGACTTTTCAGACAAGTGAATAGGCTCCATATAAATTTGGTTAAACTTTAAATGCTTTGACTCCAAAAATTTTAGATTCCCATCACATGGTACTCCCTCCGTCCCAAAATAAGTGTCGTTTTCGCTTTCCGAGAAATAACTTTAACTAAATATATAGTAAAAAATATTAGTATTTATAGTACATAATTAGTATCATTGGAAAGATCTTTAACTTTAGTTTTTTAACAAATTTATTTAGAGATATAAATATTTCATACATTTTTTACAAATCGAGTCAAACTTATGGCACAAAAACCTAAAACGACACTCTTTTTGGACGGAGGGAGTACATACATAGAGTATTAAAGATAGTCGGAAACAAAAACTAATTACAAGTTTACCTGTAATTTGTGAGACGAATCTTTTGAGCCTAGTTAGTTCATGATTGGACAATATTTGTCAAATACAAACGAAAGTGCTATAGTACCTAGAATCCTAAAATTTTCCCAACTGAACCAGGCCTAACTAAACTTTAGTTACTTTAATAGCTAATGTTCTAAACACATTAACTAAAAAAACTAAAATAGTTTAGTTTCACTAGCCACCCAAGAATAACTAAAATAATTTTAGCTAACTAAAATTTAATAAGAGAAATTAAATATACTAAAATTTTGTAAGAGGAACAAACAGGACTCAAGACTAAGGAAGTAGAAAGGTCACTTAGGTCTTGTTTTGATCAAAAGGTTTTTAGATTTTGACAATGTAGCACTTTCGTTTTTATTTGATAAACATTGTCTAATCATAGAGTAACAAATTGTGTAATTAATTTTTGTTTTCATCTATATTCAATGCTCTATGTATGTGTCACAAAATTCCATGTGATAAAAAATCTTAAAAAGTTTTTGTTTTTGGGTGAACTAAACAAGACCTTACAAAGGTAAGCCATGGCGGTGAAGATCTTCTACTTGGCAGCCATCGCGGTGACATTGCTGCCCCAGGTCGAGATAGTCCATCTAGGCATCACGTGTCAGTTAAAAACAGGTGGGACATTTTGATCTTTTTCGAATGCCTTGCTTGGCCATCCAACTAGACCCCAAAATTTAAAACTTTTTAAGATTTTCTGTCACATCGAATCTTGTTATATATGTATAGAGTATTAAATGTAGACAAAAATAAAAACTAATTACACAATTTATTTGTAAATCGAAAGATAAATCTTTTGAAACTAGTTACTTCATGATTAGATAATAATTACCAAATAAAAATGAAAGTGCTACGGTATCCAAAACCAAAAAAATTTGGAACTAAACAAGGCCTAACTTAGACCCTCTTTAGTTCAAGCCAGTAAACTTTATTGTTTATCGCATCGAATGTTTAGACATATGTATGAAACTAGTAAATATGCCCGTGCGTTACAACGGAGTGTATAAGTTATTATTGCGCAGTTACCTAGACAATTTGAGTCAAATATTTATAGTGGTTGTGCTATTTGTTGTGATAAGTTGTTACGCTACTATAAAGTTGATTTTTGAGACTGCTACTTTCATTTACTGAGGTAGCATATATTTGTATCAAATATGGCTCTTAAAATACATATTCATTTTCGAAAACTCACGTGCCATTACAAATGCTGAGGAGTCAGTGTAACCAGTTTTCAAATATCTAGTCTAGCTCTAGCTCATGGCAGACTTGAGGCCATGTTTCCAGGGATCATTTGTCACCATTGCTGGCTTGCCGATGAGAGGATAATTCGGAGCAGCAGACTTGAATTCAGCTTCTGTTAAGGGCCTAGCTTTATGCTCCTAGTGAGCACACTGACAGCGAGGTTGGTGCACCTGGACAACAGTACGTAGGAGGACAATGATAGGCTGAAGTTTAGCTCCAAATGCATCTAGGCATCTGGAGCATGGATCAGGAAGGAGACTACAATGATAGGGGAATGAAACAGGCATAGCAAGAAATGCCACGCTAGGAGAGTGAGCACGTACTCGTGGTTCATAGTGCCATGTCCTGTGACTCCGGTCCCAACTCCTCCAATGATGTCTTTGAGTCAGTATTTTTCTTTGAATTACATGGAACTCTGTTTGCATTAGAGGGTTTACAAAACTTAAGGGGTGCTCCCCCTAGCCCTCCCTCCCTCTCCCTCCACGCCTACAATGAAACATAAACAATTTTAGTTGAAATGTGCTAAATCGAGTATCACCATGAAAATTCAGATCTAGAAAATTTTTTAGACAGAGCTTTGGAGGAGATGAAACCTTATCATCTAGTAAAATAAACAACTAAAAAGTGTCTGCACTTACGGTTACCTATTTAACTTTTTATAGCAATTTTGCATCACAAATCTGTGTGATCATCCGGGATTGCATTTTAATAATTCAAACAACCAGACCACCAGCATTCCAATTCATACACTCGTATGAACCAAATACAAGAAATTTTACACAAATTTCAGCAGGGTTATGTTCACAATTTGGTAAACAATAGTTACTCCTGGAAAATAGTTTGGGTTTATAACTCAAGTTTTGGTCTTATTTCTTACCAGCTTTGGTGGAAGAGACAACTATTGGCATTTGCACAAAAGAAATGCATGTCAGGGTGGTACACTTTACATCACGGTCAATCTGCTCCATAATCTCTGAGAACTGTATGAAAGAAAAATTCCATACAACATTAGTTACCAATAAAAGGGCAATAAAAGAGGGCAAATCAGTTCATACATGCAACAAGCCCAACAAGATATGTGTAGGTACACAGTGCAATGCAGACACACTCAAAAAGATGTTTATTTTCTGAAACCAAATCGCAAAAAAAGCCATGGAATAGTTGGCTCAAGATTTGATTTCCAAACCATTTTTTTCTCTAACCAAGGTGAACCTAGAATGTGGAGCAAGTATAATAAAGTGTGCCCATTGCATTATTCCAGTTCCTTGTGATTCCTATGAACAAGTCATACATGCTAATGTCAACACGAGTGCATCATAAAAACAATGACGACTGTCATATGGATAGCTCTAAAATAAGACCTTAGAAACTGCTGACTTTAAGGTGAACTAAATTTCTAGCCATATTATAAACATAATAAAGAGTAATAGCATCACAAGGCGCCTATATACCTAAAAAACACGGGGTATCGATAGTCATGGTCTCATGGAGACATGAAAGCATATTATTGTCATAAAGCTCAAACCTCATTAGAAAAGAGCATCAGACTAAACTCAACCTCCCCAGAGTCATATCCATCCTGCTGCTGCAACCACCGGATTTTGTTAACTGGTCAGAATATAATACTGAAGCAGGGTGCAGTTCCCTTGTTATGTTAGCAAAAAGCATATCTAACTTGGCAGATCATTTGGTGTCTGAGGATATGAGTTCAGATTCAAATCACACTGGAACATGACAAAATATTACTTTTTTAATGATCCTGTGAAGGAAAAAAGATGGAAGTTCGGTCATGTTGCAATAACCATACCTATCTTCTTAAGATTCTAGTAGGAGGGATCACCAGAAAGATTTTTTGCAACAACAATCTGGGACTACGAGAAGAAACCAAATGGATCAGTGCACAATTTCAAAGTTTATGAAATAAAACAAGTGATGCATAGAAATAAGTTAATACCTGGTGTTCCTGAAATATTCCTAGACTGCTACTTAAAAAGTTGTAGGCATAACTCCTTTTCTTCGGTAACATGTGAAGCCAGGAACTCGAGAAAGAATAAGCATAGATTACTTTCCTACTCCATTTGTTTAAGCTTTTGTTCTTTGTTTCAGTCAAATTCAGTAACATTGAAAGCCAGGTACATGAGAACAAATAGGCATAGTTTTATTCCTTCACTGACATATCAGACCTGCTACTCAAGAATTGGTTATTTTCTAAATTCACTTGTTTATGCTGAATATAAGTGGCCGGTATCTTCTTGGTATTGCACAAGTCATACCACCTGTTGAACTCATAGCTACAACTGATGGTGCTGGGGATTCATTCATCGGAACCGTTCTATACATAGTCTCTTTGCAATGTCCAGTCTCTAATCAAAATTAAAAGGAATTGGCTCATAACCTGAACAAATGGTCTCAAGGTTGAATTGGCTACTTACCTCTATTTTCCTAGCCGGGCAAGCGGCTCATCACTCAACTGGTGCCTCCTCCCTCCTAACCTTTTAGATGGAGATCGAAGAGTGTCATGGTCTAGGGCAGCAGTTGCTGCTGGAAGTGCACTGATAAGATGGCAAGGCTCGACTCAGCAGCGATCACGGTGGCCTTGCCGCTACCGCAGCTTGAAGGCCATAAATTTAGAAGATGTGCCCATGTTCCACTTCACTTCTGAAACTACAGGAGCAAACATGTATAGGAGAAATCAGTGTTTATTTAAAAAAGGGAAATCAACTTACAGTGGCTGCAAGTTGATTCCGTTCTTCCTTCCAATTTGCACATACTCCCGGCGCCGCTCAGAGAGAAAGGACAATGGGAGAAGAAAACCTAGTGCCATTCGGACAGACAGGAGGAGGATGGACCTCGACAGCCGCCCAGGGTGCTAGGCTTTAACTTTCTCACCTTCAACTGCAGGCTGGCCGTGTACCGCTTCTGGGGCAGGGAGGACCCCTCTGTCCAGCCACTGGGAGGCCGAGAAGGATGGGCCTCGCGAGCGTGGTCCGGCAAGTGGCGAGCCACCGGCCGCAGGAAAGCCGAGGCGGATGGGCAGTTCAACTGCAGTGATCGAGGGAGCGGGGCCACGACGATGAGCATCGGCCGCCGGTCTCCGGGAGGCCGCGGCGGATGGGTGGTGCCACCACAGCGGCGAATGAGGCGGGGCCACGGTCGGTCGTGCGCGCGTACGACAAACGGGAGGAGCGTCGGAGGCCAGATGAAAAACAGAACAGACCAAAGAATTAGGTGAAATTTTACCTCTTTATATTAGTTTATAATTCGCGTTCGATTCGTGGTTGTCGTGGACTCGGAGAGAGGAGGGGCAGAAAAAAAAAAGCAGACTGAAAATTTATCTCTTTATTAGTAGGTATAGATATTAAATATAGATTATTGATGAAACTAGAAATACAACTAGATAATAAATTGCAAGACGAATCTTTTGAGCCTAATTAGTCTATATTGGACAGTAATTGCAAAAAAAAAAACAAAAATGTTATAATACCTGTTAAACTTTAACACCCCCAACCAAACACCCCATTAAGAATGGGGATGACTCTTCAAATATATACCCGTGGTTTTTTTAGTGTAGTTTAATAAACTACATAGATAATTCATTCCCTCATTTTTTTTCATTCAGTTCATCAATTACACTAGAAAAGAACCACGAGTACTCGTTTAGAGCACCGTCTCCATCCTTAAACTAGCTATATCAAGTGAGTAAAAAATTGGCAAGAATCTAGTGTTCCTCCTCTCTCTAGTGGTAAAAATGTAAATTTCTATGTAATAATGGTAACTGAAAAGTTGGTATAAATACTATTCATCAAAGCAAGAAACTAGCGGCCGCAGCCCACAGCCGATGCAGATAAGTACAACCCATCGGACCCTAAATATCTCTTGGGCCTTGTTTAGTTCCAATTTTTTTTGCAAAATAGAAATAGTAGCACTTTCGTTTGTATTTGATAAATATTATCTAATCATAAACTAACTAGACTCAAAAGATTTGTCTCGTCAATTCCGACCAAACTGTGCAATTAGTTTTTATTTTCGTCTATATTTAATACTCCATACATGCGTCTAAAGATTTGATGTGACGGAAAATCTGAAAAGTTTTACAAAATTTTTCGGGAACTAAACAAGGCCTTGAGCTTGTGTTGTCTCTCCGCTTTGGAAAAAAATAATTCTTTTAACCTATTGACATACTGCTACTAGGGACACTCTTAATAAAAAAAACATTGCCTGCTATATAAGCAATTTGTTGATGTAACAAATGATTTAAGCTTTGCTTAGTTTGTAGGTGAAAAGTTTTTACATGTCACATCAGATGTTTTATGGGCTATCAAAAGGAATATTTGGATAATAACTAAAAAACTTATTACATAACTTGTTTGCTAGACAAATTTATTAAACCTAATCAACCTGTCATTAACGTATGTGTTACTGTAGCAATTATAGTTAATTATGAACTAATTAGACTTAAAAAACTCATCTCGTGGTTTTTATACAAACTATATAATTAGTTGTTTTTTATTTATATTTAATGCTCCAACCATTAAATAAGACAGGGTGAAAAGTTTTAGAAGGACCTTAATGAGGGGAGAGAAGATGAAGTGGAAATCAAGATACGATGAGATGGGATAGATATATGAGGCCTTGTTTAGTTTGGAAAAAATTTTAGATTTCGCTACTGTAGCACTATTGTTTGTTTGTGGCAAATATTATCCAATCATAGACTAACTAGGATCAAAAGATTCGTCTCGCGATTTACAGGTAAACTGCGTAATTAGTTTTTATTTTCGTCTATATTTAATGCTTCATGGATGTGCCGCAAGATTCGATGTGACGGGGAATCTTGAAAAATTTTGGGAACTAAACAAGGCCTGAGTGAGAAAAAAAATATATTATATGTCTTATAAAATATAGTCATAGAAATTACTGCACCAAGTGCTGCCTACCGTACCGGGAGACCGATTTTGAGCTGAAAGTCTGATTCAGGGGACCCGAGGAAAGGATTAGAGGAGTTCAGTGCTACCGGAGTTGCTCTTAAAGCTAAACAAACGAGGAAGAGGAAACTCTACATATAAATACACGTGTTACCGAGAAATCAAATATTTTTAAGACTATTTAAAAATATACACGTATGTAATACATATATTATTAGGTTAAAACGAAATATACTTTTCATATTATATTTATTTGTAGATATAAATATTAATACTATTTAATATATTTTTAGTCAAGTTTACGCTTCAGTGCTAGACGGGCCGCTAGTCGCTGGCCCATCGAACCCACTGGCCACTCCCACCTGAACTTTGCCCTGCCTTCTCTCCCTTGCCCGCATCCCGAAGCCAGCCGCCGCCGCCGCAAATTCCCCTTCCGCGTCTGTCTCGCCGCTGGGGTTTCTAGGCTACCGCGTGCCGTCCTCTCCTCTCGCCCCCCACCACCATGGCCGAGGAGGCCCAGGCTCCGCCGTCCGCCACCATGGCGAAGGAGGCCCAGTCGCCGCCGTCCGCCGCCGTAGCGGAGGCGACGGCTACGCCGCAGCTCGTGTTATTCAACTCCTTGACGAAGAGGGAGGAGCCCTTCCAGCCCCGGGTGGAGGGGAAGGTAGGGATGTACGTCTGTGGCGTCACTCCATACGACTTTAGCCACATCGGCCACGCGCGTGCCTACGTCGCCTTCGACGTCCTCTACAGGTAGCAATCCCAGCAACTCTCGGATCTGGCGGCCCTTTGTCTTGTATACACGTAGTTAACCGGATCGGCTACTAGAGAGCTATGCGTTTGTGCTCTCAAATGCTTAAGGATTTAGTTCTAGAATTGGGTGCTCTCTGGACTCCGGTTGTACTTGCTGCTCACATGTTGGTGATTGCTCAATTAGTGCTCTCGATTGGGAAATATATTGTCTAGTAGCGTTGTTTCTGTATTGTTGTAGTAGTAGGTCTGTGTGTTGTTAGTCATGCTCGGGTTTGGATGTTCAACATAGCTGGATACAGGCTATATTTGAACTGTATTAGTTGCTAGTTACCTCTGGAATCTACATCTAGATACATGTTTTGATGGACTAATTATTGCTGTGACTGATTAAGCATTTGAATTCTGGCCATGATGTATTTCATCTGTCCCAAAATAAATCAACTTCTAGAGCTGTTTTATGTCAAACTATTTTAAGTTTGATCCACTGTATAAAGAATAGTACCAACATCTATGACACCAAATAAGTAAAAAATATATATCTTCATGGTGTATTCAATGATACTAATTTGGTGTAAAAAATATTAGCGATCTTTTATAAATCGGTCAAACTTGAGATAGTTTTGACTTAGGATGATTCTAGAAGTTGATTTATTTTGGGATAGAGGGAGTACATGCAACATGCCAATATGTGATTCTTTGTAACTTGGAACGCTTTGAGCAAGCTAACCTTAGTGTGTTAGTACTACAGTCATGTGGTGCTATTTTGAATTAATCCTACAATGGTCCTGTTAATATTTCAATACATTTGTCAAAAGACTATCTGAGTTAAAGCATAATATTGAGTCATGCTGCTATCGTTGCTTCTTAAGTTTTGATAACATATTTATTCTATAATATAACTGGTCTCACATTCCTTGTAGGTACCTTAAATTCTTGGGGTATGAAGTTGAATATGTCCGTAATTTCACGGATATCGATGACAAGGTAACAATTTGTTCGCACTATTCTAGAGTTACGCTTTAGTAGTGGAGAAGGAAGGAAAACTTCTTGAGGTATCAAAATGGAAGGAGCATGATCTGTCTCATCTGTGGACTAATTTGTTTCTGGGTTCAACTATTATTGTGCTTTCCTCTTAGTCGGAGTGTCACCAGTGCCATTTCATCCCAACATCTGTTCTGCTTTGTTGGCATTGTTCGTAGATCAGACAACAGGATTTACAAAGTAGTTCAATTTTTCCAGTGTGTTGCATGTTTAATATAATTTTTTTATTTTTCTTTCCCAATATCTTTGGCAGAATTTTGGATAAAATTATTTCCTTACCCTTTTTTACAGATCATTAAGCGTGCAAATGAACGCGATGAAACAGTTACAAGTTTGAGTAGCCGGTTTATCAATGAATTTCTTCTTGATATGACTGAGCTCCAGTGCTTGCCTCCTACCTGCGAGCCACGGGTAACAGAGCACATTGAGCATATTATAGAGTTGATAACAAAGGTACAGTATTGCTCCAAATCTAACTGATGTAATATGTGTTTACTTATTGCTTTCATGATCCTTTGCAGCTGTTGTCAAGGGATGAGCTTAGTTAGGGCCATCAGTGGCTATGTTCCACCCTTGAAATTTTGCTATGAACACAATTGGTTTCTGACTTTCTGTATAATAGCCAGTTGTGGTTGAAATTCTTCAGTAATTCTCCTGTTGTCCCTGGCTTTTATTGGAAGCTCTACCACTCTGCCCATTGTAAACAAAATCAGCACCGATGATTACATTATTTGCCACCGTACAAATTAAACCCATTTTTTCACTCATTATTTCTAATTCCAAGATATTCAACAGTCATGCATAGCTTACTGTATATAATCCTGATGGTTAAAAAAAAAAATCCCCTTTCATGTCTTCTTATGTCACATGTCTTTCCCATGCTGTCTATGTTTCTGGACAGATAATGGAGAATGGGAAAGCCTATGCTATGGAAGGAGATGTTTACTTTTCAGTCGATAGCTTCCCTGAATATCTCAGTTTATCTGGAAGGAAATTTGATCAAAATCAGGCAGGTGCACGGGTTGCTTTTGATACGAGAAAGCGTAATCCTGCAGACTTCGCACTCTGGAAGGTAAGTTTGAAGTACTGATGTTGCTAGGGTTGATTTCACAAAACTACAACTACTGGGTCTAACTATGAGGAAACTACAACCTCTGGGATCTGTTTCACAGAACTACAACTACTCGTCCACATCCATGTCCACATGCGAGTCCAAACATAACTTGTGTGGCTACACATGTGGGTCCATGCAAAATGTTGTAGATCTATTAATTGAGGCTGCAGTAGTTATAGTTTTGTGAAACAAATCCTAAAACCTGCATTTCCTTGATTAGGCACAAATAGCTGTAGTTTTGGAAATAAACTCATCTCTAGCTCAGTGTTGTCACTTTCTTCTAATTCTTCAATAATCATTGTTTCAGGCTGCAAAGGAGGGTGAGCCTTTTTGGGATAGCCCTTGGGGCCGTGGAAGACCAGGATGGCATATCGAATGCAGCGCAATGAGTGCTCACTATTTAGGACATGTATTTGATATTCATGGTGGGGGGAAAGATTTGATTTTTCCTCATCATGAGAATGAGCTTGCCCAAAGCCGAGCGGCTTATCCTGAGAGCGAGGTCAAGTGCTGGATGCACAATGGCTTCGTTAACAAAGATGATAAAAAAATGGCAAAATCAGATAATAACTTTTTCACGATTAGAGATGTAAGTGGTGAACACATGGCTCCTTTTAGTTTAGTCCTTGTGATTAGTTTTAACCTTTAGGTTGCCCTTCAGATCTCCTACTGTTGCTTTCTTTAGTTCTTTGCATGAGTTTGAACTTTAAGGTTCCTGTTGAGATCACTAACAGTTGTTTTTGTTCAGATCATTGCCCTTTACCATCCAATGGCTTTAAGATTTTTCTTGATGCGCACACATTATAGATCAGATGTCAACCACTCTGATCAAGCACTTGAGATTGCATCTGATCGTGTCTACTACATTTATCAGGTACTTGACTTACTTTAGCTTCAAATTTAGTCATTTTGTGACTTATTGGATTTAGGTTTGAGCATTAATTATCCTTGTGTCCTAATTCACTCTTTCTTTGTAGACTCTATATGACTGTGAGGAAGTGCTAGCTACATATCGTGAAAAGGGTATTGCTGTCCCAGTGCCATCTGAGGAGCAAAATCTGATTGATAAGCACCATTCAGAATTCTTGAAATATATGTCGAATGATCTTAAAACCACAGATGTTCTGGATCGTTGCTTCGTGGAGCTGCTGAAGACCATAAACAGCAGTCTGAATGATTTGAAGGTATTCTGGTCTCTTGTGCTTTCAAGTTCCAAGGTTATAGTGTTTTGAAATTGTCTGTGGCACTATTATTTTTTCCTGGCCCATAACACCATTTCTACTTTCAGAAACTGCAGCAAAAAATAGAACAGCAAAAGAAGAAACAGCAACAGCAGAAGAAGCAGCAACAGAAGCAACAGCAGTTGCAAAAACAGCCAGAAGATTATATTCAAGCACTGATTGCCTTGGAAACAGAACTTAAAAATAAACTGTCTATACTTGGTCTGATGCCATCATCATCTTTGGCAGAGGTACCTATGTGCCTGTCTGGAAATAAAATAATTCCAGTGTCTAGAAATGTATTTCTGTTTATGATGACCACCTACATATTTAACGATTAACGAGTAAAGTGTTGGTCCAATAGGTACTGAAGCAACTGAAGGACAAAGCATTAAAGCGAGCAGGGCTGACTGAAGAAAATTTGCAAGAGCAGATTGAGCAGAGAAATGTCGCAAGGAAGAATAAGCAGTTTGAGGTATCTGATGGAATCAGGAAAAACCTTGCTACCAAGGGCATCGCCCTAATGGACGAACCTTCTGGTACAGTGTGGAGACCATGCGAACCAGAGCGGTCTGAATAATCATGATTATATGCTCATTAACTCAACGAGTGATGGTGTAAAATGAGATTTTTGCCTCAGGGCAGCTATCACATTTTGAGGACTAACAAAAATCGCCATCTCTGGATGTGGTATTCTGCAGTGTAGGGGGTCCAGGTTGACTCACCAGTTGAAATTTGCATTTCTGGTTGTGTAAGAAGCGAAGGACCCCATATATATACTTGACTCTTTAGGAGGTTTGAGTTTTGGTTTTGGATGAGACTTGACATTTCCATTTCAATGAACAAATGAAATTTTACTTGGTACTCTTTTTGCTTGCGTTTGCGTTTCAGTTTGTTGTGCACCGGTGCTGTGCTTTGAGATGATGAAGTCAATGCTTTATTCAAGGTAATGAAAACTGATCTTGCAGAATTTGGTTAGCTCCCTCGGGTCATGAAAATGCTATCTTTTGGATGTTGAAACTAACTTGGCATATACATGTAGTTAAACACTAAACCATGACGCTAATTGCACGTAATGTAGAAACTAAAGTAAATTGGTTTGACTAGAGCTGTTAGATGTTGATGTGCCTCTGATGTTGAGATCACTCAACCAGATCTTTGATTATGAGAAAAAAAACATGGGATTTATAAAACAGATAAGCAAAACATCATATAGGTTCAAAATCATATCACAATAGAGCTTAAGTAGATACGCAACCGGGATCCTGAGTATTGATGTGGTGGAAATGTGGATGGTATCTCTCGGGGATCACCGATATTGATTTGCTTATAAATGAGATCGGTTATATGGATGACACTTCTTTTTTTTTTTTGGTAAATATCGCGGTGAAGTTCTACAAGGTGTGCCAAATCCTACCCGCCTGCGGAGGAGGAACCGAGGGGGCGTGGGAGGAGTACAAAGTGGATGCATGGGGAAAACTACAAAGCGGATGCAAGGTCGTGCAGTGCGGATGCAAATGCACCCTTGCATAGCTGGATACGCTAGATTTAAGGGGAGGAAAAAGTCTACATAACTCCCCAAACTATCTAGGGTGGACTACTAACCCCCCGAACTATTAAACCGGTTATTCTACCCTCTGAACTTTCAAAACCGGTCAAATAACCCCCTCGAGTGGTTTTGGAGGGTGGTTTTGTCTTTTTCTTTTTTATTTATTTTTGTTGAATATTTGAAAAATCATAATAAATCATAAAAAATCATAAAATGAAAATTTTAATTTTTTTGGACTCCTGATGAGTTGATCTACACAGTGAATATATAATATGGTATGCTTTAGTACAAAGTTTTTGCTGTACCTTTAAATCTATGTTTTTCTATAATTAATTTGAATAATTCATATATGCAGTTCCTGTGGTCCAATTATGGTAAAATTTTTATGGTGGGCTCATTATTATATGCTTGAACTATGGTAAAAATTTCATACTCATTGGA
>Ga0182004_10002935_pt1 | contig 13448 bp, 11 predicted proteins | sample Sormic07211540_1_FD_120479 | JGI IMG/M metagenome (GOLD analysis project Ga0182004, IMG submission 120479) | Endophyte microbial communities from Sorghum bicolor roots, Mead, Nebraska, USA - 072115-40_1 MetaG | ecosystem: Host-associated > Plants > Roots > Unclassified | place: USA: Nebraska...
GACACTCGGCTTATAGTTGATGGAGAAGTCAAAGCCCAGCAGCTTGCCCACCCATTGTTGTTGTGGAATGGTGGCCAAGCACTGGTCCAGCAAGTACTTCAAGCTATAGTGGTCCATCTTGACGATGAAACGGTGGCCCCAGAGGTATGGCCTCTAGTGGCATACGATGTGGACCAGCCCGATGAGCTCCCGTTCATACGCGGCGACTGTACAATGGTGGGGTGCGACGGGTCGGCTAAAGAGGGCGATTGGGTGGCCGTCTTGAATGAGCACCACCCCAAAGCCATGAGACGAGGCGTCACACTCAACGACAAATGTCTTGGTGAAGTCCGGCATGGCGAGGATGGGTGCCAAGGTGAACGCAACCTTGAGCACACCAAAAGACAGCGACCACCTCGTCGTTCTAGGAGAAGCCATCCTTCTTGAGGAGGGTTGTTCGTGGTGCTATGACCGAGCTGTAGTTGTCAACGAACTTGTGGTAGTAGCCTGCCAAGCCAAGGAAGCTGCGCACCGCTCGCGCCAAGCGAGGAACCGGCCAGTCGTGAATGGCCTACACCTTGGCCAGATCCATGGCTACACTTACCTTTGATATGATGTGGCCGAGGTAGGAGATGGAAGTTAGGCTGAACACACACTTGGAGCACTTGCCAAAGAGGCAGTGGTGGCGCAACTAAGTGAGGACGACGCGTAGATGATGAAGATGGTCTGCCCAAGACTTGCTATATATCAAGATGTCGTCAAAGAAAACAGGCACAAAGCGACATAAGAATGGGTGGAGTACATCATTCATGAGAGCCTAGAATGTTGTTGGGGCATTGCACAGCCCGAACGACATAACCAGGAACTCGTAGAGGCTGTTGTGGGTGCGAAACATCATCTTGTGGATGTCCTTCGACCTCACGCGCACCTAATGGTACTCGAGGCACAAGTCAAGCTTGGAGAAGAACTGGGTGTCATGGAGCTCGTCGACGACCGAACTCGGGAATGTGTCCTTCACTATGAGGGCATTCAGCGCACGGTAGTCGACGTAGAACCACCATGACCCTTCTAGCTTCTTGATGAGGACAGGGGATGAAAACGCCAAGTCACTATGGCAGACAATTCCCTACTCAATCATGGTGGTGCACTTCCACTCAAGTTCATCTTTGTGGGCCATGGGGTACCGATACCGCCGCATAGTCATCGATGCCCCATCAGGCTTGAGGACGATGTGGTGGTCATGGGCATGCACTGGAGGCAGTCCCTTTGACTCGACAAAGACGTCATCGATGGAGGCAAGTAGCCCCTCTAGGAGGAGGGATTCATCAGCTGTGGCGGCATGGAGGCCCAGCGCAGTAGGCGGTGCCATGCCACACCAACAGATGGTGCGCCCGTCCTGCTAGAACATCATGGTGCAGGCGATGAGATTCCAGACGATGGGCTCCAACGTGGCCATCTAGTGCGTGTCGAGGACCATGTCATACCCAGTTAGGGGCATCATGAAGAGGTCGACATGGAAAGCTATGTTATCGATGAGGATCGGGGCTTGTCGAATCACACCAAGGTAGGAGACGCGCTCATTATTTTCCACTGTCGTCGTAGGCCTTCGGTGCAACTCAATGGGTAGGCCCGTGCGCCTAGCAGCCAACTCCCTGATGAAACTATGGATGGAGACTGTGTCAACGAGCGTCATGAAGAACATGGCAGGCAAGAGAACATAGAGCTGGATGGTGTTGCAGACGAGGACCCCAACAATCGTGTGCAGGGATAAAACCGGGGCCTCCGTGTCCCCGGTCGTGGCGTCCTCGGCGGTGGCGATGTCAACGAGCTCGAAGAGGGGGCCGCACAAAGGGGCAGTCCATACTGCAGGTGGAGTAGCTCCTTGAAGCAGCGCCACAACGGGGTGCCCTCGTCCATTTGGACTTGGATGTACCACACTGCGCTCCCTCCTTGAGGTTGTAGGGTGCCATCCACACTTTCTCCTCTTATATGATCCACTACTAGTGGAAGTACGACTTGCAGTGGTTGATGAAGATGAGTGAGTCCGACTTGTCGTCGTACCGCAGGAAGTCCATCCTCTAGAACTTCAACGGCTAGTCTTGGTGATGCTCACCAGAAGGCAGCTTGTGGCTCGACGAGGAGGAATAGTCCGATGTGAGTGCAGCTATCGCCTTGGCATTGGCCACCAGTGCCTTGGCGTTGGATTCGGCGGTGGCCTACAGGGTGGTGACGGCTTTGGCGAGGGCCTCGACGGTGGCCTTGAGGTCGCCGTTGTCACCCATGGTGGAGGAACAAGATGTGACGGAGGACGAGGCTGGAGACGGCAGCATGGCGGCTGGTGGTGGGGATGTGGGGGCAGCGGCGGTTGGAGAAGTGGAGCGAGGCGGCGAGGATCGACGAGACCGTGATACCACGTTGTCAAAGACGTTAAACCCTCGGGTAGCTTGACCTCGGCTACGGAATTTGTAGCCTTGATCCGTCTTCTCCGGTGAGGTTGAACCCTCGCCGCATGCTTGGTTTAGAGAGAGTGGTAGGAGATTAAATTGGTAATATCTTTTAACCTTAACCAAATGTCTGCTACGAGAATATATGGCCATCGGCCTCACCAACCAGAGCAACATGCTCCTTTAGTTTAGAAACTATTAATAGAAAGCTATTTCTAATTTATAACTCAGCCAATAGCGGTGACCACGCCTAGCATGTCCACGTGCGTGCCCACCGCACGTTCCGCGCGCTCGGCGTTGCGGCGTAAGTCACGGGCTCGGCGGCGCGTGGAATAATAGTGCACCCGACCATGACACAAATAATCTAAGGTCCATTTGGCACAGCTCCTCCAGCGGCTTTCAGAAGCCGTTTTGAGCTGTTTTGTGCCAAATGGGATAAAATAGAATGACTCCACCAACGAAGTTCGTAAAAACATACTCTCATAGAGCTTCTGGGGTGTGAAGAGGTAAAAATAGTGGCTTCTCCTTGTTTCACCTCATCCTACGTGGCGTTCTATGAGAGCACATTTTAAGAAAAGAGCTGTTTTGCCAAACGGTTTACCAAATTGATTCCATCGATAGAGTTATTCATGAAGCTGAAGCCCAAAAAACAGCTTCATTGATGAAGTCAAGCCGTGCCAAGCGGGATCTAAATTCTCCTTATTATAATCATTAATCGAACGCTAGATATCCACATATTAATTTAAAACGACGAGAGCTACAACCCTGAGATCTATCTATTCCAATTTCTGCGACTTTAATGGTTTTGTACCCTAACTGATCTAGATGCTCGAAAAGAGTATTTTCCTTTGTCTATATTCGAGAGAATTACCATGCAAACAGAATCGAATTATACTTAATAAGTTAAACTATTTGGCTTGGAATTTGACATTACACCACTTTTCAAAGTTTACATATAAGCCTACCTTAAATTCATATAAATCACTATTTTATATTTTTATTTTGCAACTCGTAACATGCTCTTCAACACGCTCTCATATGATAGAATTGCAACACTTAAGTATCTCTCTCGTATAGCTGATAATAATACACAAATATAATCTAATACAACTAGATTAGGTTAATTATTATGTGTATAAATTATGATTATTAAAATGAGTTCAATTCCAACAGTCCAAACCCTCACGTAAAATCACATAACTAATCAATCTTGTGACAGATATATATCTCTGGCATGGACTTACACTATAGCCTAAACTGATAGAAGTATAAATCAGAGTATACTCTTACTTAGTGACTAGGAAAGTACCAAGAAAATTCCATAGAAAGGGTGGAATCAGTGAAGGCTAAAAGACGAATGTACAGTGAGTATATCTCCAAATTCTAGAATGACACAAGAGCTGGGTTATACCAAATAATTGATCTCCGCCTTTGTCTAAAAGTCTCTAGTAGTGGACAAGGCTAAAACCTCCTAGCTCTGCCTCAAGATATAAGATATTTTGAATGTATTCAAGGTTACATATAAAATTTATGGATCTACAAAAGTCAAAACAATTTATAACTTGAAACCGTTAGGTAATATACATATCTATTGAGGGAAGTTAGGTAATATATATAGATGCCTTATAGTACATTCCTTTGAAAGCAAAGATCGTTTTGACCATGAGTTACAGTTATTTTTTTTAATGTGCCAGGTGTTAATAATCTTCACTACAAATTAGAAGTTACAATAAATCACAATAAATACTTATATTTATGACGGAGCAACTACTACATGCATTTTGCAGGGAGTAATTAATAAAAAAAATTACTAACAGTTGACCTACTCTTGTGACTAAAAAGGCTTTGACGGAGTGGAGATCCACGCGGCAAACGGGTACCTGTTCGACCAGTTCATGAAGGACAGCACCAATGACCGTGACGATGCCTACGGGGGCAGCCTGGAGAACCGATGCCGTTTCACCGCCGAGGTGACGGCAGCTGTGGCGGCTGAGGTCGGCGGTGACCGGCTGGGCGTGCGCCTCTCTCCGTTCGCCGACTACATGGACTGCCATGACTCTGATCCAGAGGCGCTTGGGCTTCATGTCATCGACAAGACGCTGAACCCGCTCGGCGTGCTCTACTGCCACATGGTAGAGGCAAGGATGCGGGTGAACCCAGAGGACGGCAACAAAATGACCCTCCAGCAGATGCTACTGCCGTTCAGGAGGGCGTTTCGGGTGACGTTCATAGCTAGCGGAGGATACGACCGTGAGGAAGGCAACGCCGCCATCGCCCATGGTTATGCCGACCTGATCGCGTACGGCCGGATGTTCCTGGCCAACCCGGATCTTCCGGCGCGTTTTGCCAAGAAGGCCGCGCTGAACAAGTATGACAGGAGCACCTTCTACACCTCGGATCCTGTGGTTGGCTACACTGATTACCCATTCCTCGGTCAATTCTAGATGATTGGCATGTTCCCTGCTGATTTAGAGCCAGGTTTTTAGGGTACAGCATGTGTAGTATAGTAATCATGATATGTCTGTATTTTCTGTATTTTGTTTGTGCCCAAGACACTGAATAACCCGGAAAGGAGATTGCTTATCATGCACGATAACCCGTATTGAGTTGTATCTACCAATATGTTTACCCTAAAAGATTAATTGCAGCCACCATACATCGATGGTGCCAATGAAGGTGTACGAGTGGGCCGTGTCGCCATGGATGGTGCGGGTGCTGCTGTGCCTTAAGGAGGCCGGCGTTGATTACGAGGTCGTACCCATGAGCAGGTCCGCAGGTGACCATCGCCGAGCATGCCCCCAGGGGTGAGTATGTCTGTGTCTGTGTAATTCTGGAAAAAAAATTGTATGTATGTTATCCGTGGATGCGTCCCCTTAGCTTGTCACCAGAATTTTGCACTGGTCTGGATCGTCATGGTTAATCTATCTGTTGAGCACTTCAACTGTATATTTTTTTTTTGAAACATAAACGGGGGGAGAGCTTCCCCACCTTCTCATTCCAAATGTACACTCCCCGGGGCACCGGGGCGTGGAGAAAAGTTTATGATACAGCTACGGATGTACAAGTTCCAGGCTAACAAGTCGTATAGGAGGTTTGGGGGAAGGCGCTTACGCCAGGTTACAAGGTCATCACTGACCCGTGTCAGTACAACCCGACGCAGAAGGTTTCATTACGAAAAATATGCCCATTACGAGCTTCCCAGATACGCTATAAGATGGTTAAGAGGACGAAAGGCCAAAGCGTCCTGGACAGTCCTGATGGAGTGGTTGCTGTCCAGACATCTTCATCGGAGAGCCGCACAATTTGGGGCATGCAAATGGTGTTCCAGATCGCAGCACTTTCCCGGCAAACGAAGAAGACATGTTCCCTGCTTTCAGTTTGAGCAGAACAGCGCTCGCCGGTCTCGGTGTCGACAGAGTGCTTCGCAAACAGGTTTACTCTTGTGCTTAGACGGTTCTTGAAGTACAGCCAGGCGAAGACTTTAACTTTGTTGGGCAGCCTTGTCTCCCAAATACGGACACCATGTATGTCGTTGACATTTCCTGAGGAGTCCAAGGCAGTATATGCAGCTCTTGTTGAGTATGGACGCCCAGTAAGCTTCAGAACGCGGACGTCGTGTGCCCCGTCCAAATTGATTTCCTGCAACACATCAAGAAGGCTGCCCAGCTGGATGCTAGCAGCATTAGTGAGCCGGGGGCGAAGACGCAAATCAAAACCACTCAGGAAAACCTGTTGCACCGAAATGTTAGGGAAGGTGGTGTGGGAGAAGAGGGCAGCATGGGTGGAACAGAGAGGCCCCTCCGGGAGCCAGTGGTCATACCAAAAAGAGGTGGTTGTGCCATTGTGAACCTCAACACGAGTGATAGATCGATAGGTGTTTAGCTCATCATTAATAATTCGCCACAGAAAACCGGTGGAGCTTTGGGGGTGGGCATCAAAAGGGGTGGAAGTGGTGAGCAACCAATGTTTCCAATTGGCATCAGCATTACTGAACAGCTTGTCAATGAACTTCATTAGAAGGCAGAAATTTTGCAGTTCAAGGTCTTTGATCCCAAGCCTCCCGTTTTTTTGGCAGCCTGGACAGACTCCCACGCGACTAGGCATTTGGACCCATGGCAACTTTCCTCCCCAGTCCAAAAGAAATCACGACGCCTCTTATCAATAGCCTTGATGACAGTTTTGGGGATGCTGAGAGCAGACATGTAGTGGAGGGGAAGATAGCTAAGGACAGAGTAGCAAAGGGTGAGACGGCCAGCACGGTTGAGGAGGGAGGCACGCCAACCAGAGAGGTATTTGTCAGTGGAGGAAATGAGGGGAAGGCAGTCGGCAACAGACACCTTATGCGGGGTTAGAGGGAGACCAAGGTAGGTTTGGGGAAAAGAGGAGACAGTGGCGCCAAAGGTAGCGGCAAGGGCTTGGGCTTGCTCGTCCACGACAGCAATAGGCAGAAACGTGGTCTTGTGGTAGTTGATGGCCAAACCAGTGGCCATTTCAAACAGATGGAGGATGTGTTTGGTAGCAGCAATAGCAGCAGGGGTGGAACGGAGAAAGATGAGCGTGTCGTCGGCGTATTGGAGAACTGGACAGGGGCTATCTTGGAGGATTGGATGGCGGATATCAACAGCAAGAGGATGGTACTGAAGCAGTCTACGAAGCATGTCAGCAACAATAATGAAGAGATAGGGTGAGAGAGGGTCCCCTTGGCGTAATCCTCGTTTGCAGTGGATCCAATTGCCAGGCTCACCATTGAGAAGGACAGCAGTCTTGCTGGTATTAAGAAGGGTGCTAATCCAGTCACACCATTTTTCAGAAAAACCACGGTGGCCCATGATCTTTGAAAGACTATCCCAATCCACACAGTCGAAGGCTTTGTGGAAGTCAAGCTTCAGGACAATGATGGGGCAGTGTCTCTTGTGACAACAATTTAATAAATCTGCAGCGTAAACAAAGTTATCAGCGATGCATCGCCCACGAACAAAGCCAGTCTAATCAAAGCTGATGAGGGAAGGGATGATCGGTTGGAGTCGGTTCATGAGAACCCTTGAGATGCCTTTAAGAGTTGTGTTCTGGAGAGCAATGGGTCTAAAATCCTGGGGGCGATGGGCCCCATCCTTCTTAGGAAGAAGCACAAGATACGATCTATCGATCCTGGATAAGTCTAGATCGTGGCAGTAGAAGGCACTGAAGAGCTTAGCGATGTCCTCTCTGACGCAGGACCAATTGTGCTTGAAGAACAGAGGGCCGAACCCATTTGGCTCGGGGCTGGCATTGGAATTCATTTGTCGAAAGGCAACCATTATCTCCTCCTGATCAAACTCTCCATCGAGTGTAGTCAGAGAAAGACTGTCCTCAGGGTAGAGTTGCTGGAGGCAAAAGCCCCATCTGATAGGCCTGTTGGCGCCCAACAGGTCTTGATAGAAGTCATGCAGAATGGCCGCTTTTGGTCCATGCCCATGTACTTCTCTATCGTCGTGCTCGATGACCTGGATGTTATTTTTCCGACGCCGCTGGTTGGCGCAAGCATGAAAGAAGCGGGTGTTCTCGTCCCCATCCACCGCTGCTCTTATCTTGGCTCGTTGTTTCCAGAGCAAGAGTTTGGCCCGTGTTGTGCGGCTAAGAACAGTTATAATGACAGATCGCAGGTTGGCTTCCGCGATAGACAGGGACCGATGCTCTTCAATTCTGTCCAGAAGATTGATGACTAGATGACAGTCATTTTCCTGCTGGTTTACATTTAGGTGTTGCTTGTTCCAGAGTTTGAGAGCACGCTTGGTTGCTTTAAGCTTCTCAGCAAGCACACCAGCCGGGTCACTATTCCTTGTCCGACAATGCCAGGCAGAATGAACGGTGTCTCTAAAGTCCGCACGATGGACCCAACAGTTTTCAAAGCGAAAGAGTCTAGCCTTGGGAATGTGAGTGGAGATGTTAAGAATGAGGGGGACATGGTCTGAGGTGCGTCTGGTTAGGGAGGAGATGATAGAGTTAGGAAGAATGGCGTCCCAAGCCAAGTTGATGAAGGCCCGGTCTAGGCGCTCAACGGTGGGAGTGGAACAATTATTAGACCAAGTGTATTGTCTGTCGATAAGGGGGAGCTCAATCAAGCACATGGAATTTATGCAATCGTTGAAGGCCTCTACTTCCGATTGATGGAAGTTGTCATTGTTCTTTTCGTGAGGATAACAGATCATATTGAAATCTCCAAGAAGCAGCCAGGGAGAGGAGGGGTTAGGGGAGATGGAAGCCAGCTCCTCCAGAAAGGAGGGCCGAAATTCAGGGGAAGTGGGAGCGTAAACGTTTGTGATGAACAAAGAAAGGTCAGAGCTAGTGGTGGAGAGATGAGAGGTGATGGTATGGGGAGTTGATGCAGAGGTGACCAGGGTGAAAGTGGTACTATTCCAAGCAGTTAGAATACCACCAGCACTTCCATTGGAGGAATTATAGGAGAAGCCATGGAGGCGGCGGGGAAGGAAGGAGCGAAGTTTGAAGGGGGAGATGGATTGGAGCTTGGTTTCCTGGAGAAGGACGACATCAGGAAGAGCAGACAGAAGTTCGGCAAGCACATTACCACATTTAATAGAGTCATTGAGGCCTCGAACATTCCAACTACAAAAACTAATGCTTCTATTCATTGATATATACATCTGCACCATACACTGGACGGGGCATCCAAGCAGCCGTCAGATACTTTACATTATTCTTGCAGCAGCGAACACTGCAAACGCTGGGTGCAGGCACATGGGAAGCATCACAGAACACGTAGGGGTGGTACACTGTCTAGAGGTACTACTACAAAAGCCAAAACTGGAGCAGGAGTGCTCGCTACGGGTGTAGTACACTCTATCAACACTTCTGACGTTGGACATATGCATCAGTCTTCTTCAGGCAGTAGTGCCGCCTCACCAGAGATACCCGCAACTTCCTCCTCAGTAGCTCACAAGCTGCAGCAATGTCCCGGAGGGATTCAGTTTTGTCAGAGGAAGAGAAGGTGTCAGAAAAAAGATAAGAGCGAGACAGGGCATTACGGAGACGACGGGACGCACCACTGAAATCAAACTTGGCCTGCTGGACCCGTGCAGCCTTGTCCTTAGGCATCTCGAAGCCGGCTTCCTCCTTCTCCATGAGGCGCACACTCCTCCTCAGAGCACGGGCGGAGTCCTTGGCCCTCTTACGCCTGGCACGCCTCTTCTGTGAGCGGGTCTCATGCACGACGTCGATGTTCAGGTTCAGGTCCGCCAGGTTCAGCATCGCCAGCTCAGAAGCGGCCACATTGTCCGAGCCGTCCTCCAGGTGACCCTCAGACACCGGGTCGACGCCTCCGCTGGCCTCCTCCCCAGGCTCCACCCCCACCGGCAGCGCAGGGACACCGCCAACCCCATACCAAGGAAGGGCTAGTAGTGCCGGGCGCATTGGGTAGGGTGTTGCACGCCTGGTGCGGATTGGGTGAAGAGGCGGAGCGGGAGCAGAGTTCTCCCACTCCAGCACCGTGGTCACCAGGTTCTCAGGGACAGGCGGTAGTTGGGTCGGCGGATTGCCGACGGGGTGATAGTAGGGGGCGCCATGCAGGGCCGGGGCGTTGCCGAAGTCGTAGTCGCCCCAGTCCGGCTCAGGCCCGACATCGATCCACGTGCGAATGGCGTAGAGGTTGGCGAGGCACGCAGGTCCGTTGTGGTTGCGCACGAGAAGCTGGTCCTGGAGCTCCGCGTGGTGGTCCAGGCGAACCACCGCGCGAATGGACGTGAAGTCGCCTGCGTCAAAGCAGGCAGGGTCCAGGCAGCAAACATTGCCCACTGCACTCAGAGCCTCACGTGCCCTGTCCTCATCCCAGTGCTCCAGGGGGAAGTCCACCGCGGCGTAGACACGGTAGAAGGCGTAGAATCGGTTGTCTGCCTCTTCGTGGCGCTCGATGCGGATGCTGTTGCCGTCATGGACAACGGGGCTCATGGCGCCGATCTCGTCCCTCTCCTCCAGCGTGTTGAACACCATGATCCCGGCCCCCCTGGCCGAGGCAGCAAGCTGGAAGGCTAGGGCGCCAGCAGCCTGCTCCATGGCTTGGCGAATGAAGAGGTGCGGGCTGTGCACGGCGTGCTCGAGGTAGACGTAGGCAAAGCACCTAGCCCCCTCGAAATCGCCAATGCCAACGTGAGCCTCGGCCATGGAACGTCTGGGGAAGGTGGAGGACCCCATCTCAGGGCTGGGTGGAGGAGCGAGAGGCGATGAGGGTGGGGTGGAGTACAGAGACATAGCGTTGAAGAGTTTGCAGTGAGAGCTCTTGTGTCCAGATCGAAGGCAGACACAGCATTTTATAGGGTCACGACACTGAGAGACGAGATGATCAGAAGATAAACATCTGTAGCAGATTTTGGTAGATTTTTTCCTTTTGGTTCTGAGAAACAGCTCCGTAAGCGGGCAACGATTTGCATGCATGGCTCTAGCTATTTCCACATTGGCATCGTTGACATCCTTGGGTGGACGTGTCCATTGAAGCTTCACCGGCCGAGCGAGGTGTCCAGCCCCATGGTTACTGGGTACAGTGAAAATGGTTGAGTAAGCACGGCGGTCACCATCACTTGTCAGGTTGGAGCGCTGCAGAGTAGGTTTAGGGGGTAGGCGAGCGGCATCTAGATAGGAGAGAGTAGGGGTACAGGCATTAACAGCCGGTTCAGAGAAAGAATATTTGACTCCTCCCTTGCTTCTGTCGCCGACATTCTCAAAGGATAGGGCAGCTCCATCGAACTCAGTAGTGGCCTCCAGCACAGGTCGAGGCGTCCCGGGAGGGTGCGGGGAGTCCAACTTGGGCCTCCAGTAGGCCATGGAATGGGGCTTTTGGGGTCTAAACTCGTCATGCAAGTTGGGGTCATTGTTAATGGGCCGAGGCCCGCGCTGGGACTTGGGGGCTTTTTGAAATTTGAACTTAAATCCCGCAGAGCGCCGTCTAGCAGAGGCAATGATGTCATAGACAGCAGAACGGCTGTCAGGGTGGAAATGGAAAATAATTCCATCCATGGCGAACACTCCCACCTTGAGGAGATGGAATCGGACGATTTCATTGGCAACGGAGGTAGAGAAGAAGAAAGGAAGGTCGATATGGGTGGAGAAAGATTCCGGGGTCGCAGAACAGGAAGTTGAGGGCTTTGGAAACCTGGCCAGGGGAGGCAGGGGAGGAACCATTCGTCTGGGCAATCCAGAGACGAACGGGGGAAGAAGAGCTGGCCAGAGGCCTAACAATCGGGCAACTAAAAGTTTCCATAAAGTGGTTTTGAAATTGCGTACTCGGGTGACGTGAGAAGTCGATGCAGAGGCAGCTCTAGGCGGCCTTGTCGGAGACAGGCACACCAGGTTTCTCCTTGATGCCGGTAGCAGGTCTTCCGCGTCTTGGATCTTGGACTGGAGCAGGCTTTGTTTCCCCCGCTTCCAGAGAACCTTCCACCCCTCGAAAGAGCGCTTTATGGAGCAGTCCCTCGCCTCGCCATTTTGTCGAACAGGCGGGGCGCACGTTGAAGTGCGCAACCTCAGCTTGAGAGAAGGAGTTCAGGCGCAGCGTCTGGAGATCCACAGACTGCCGGAGATAAGTCCCGCGCAGAGGTCGGTTCGCCGGAACACCAGAGAAGATTGGAGGTTCGGCTGGAGGTGGTGGAGGTAGGCGACGGGTGGAAGAACGGAAGGTGAGTTCGTGGGTGAACGGCAAGAGAAGGTGGGTGGGGATAGAGCCGAAGCGAGGGGCCACCGGGGGAGGCCCTCGTTCGCCGGTATTGAATGGCGGAGGCGCGAGGGGCGGCCGGCGGCGGTGGTGGCGGCGGAAGGATGGTGGAGGGGGAGGTCGGGGGGGGGGGAGCGGAGGGGGAGCCATCGCCAATTCACATCCACTTCAACTGTATAGGGTAGATGAACAAGCTAGCTTAGAGACGAGAAACAGAGTTCAGTTGTTGATCCATTGATAGACGCAAAACAGAGCGAGCTGTATACTCTAGATGCCTGTTTAAGTGGCAACTATTTTCTGTTGTGCAGCCATTCAGTGAAATCCAAAGGGGTCGCATTGCCTTGGGACATATGTATCACTACTACAGAACATTTGTCACTTGCCCAAAATGAACAATAATCTTGGCCCAATCAGCGTCCGGAACAAAAACATCTTTAGTCCCGGTTGGTGAGACCAAATGGGACTAAAAGTCCCGTGCCCAACGGCTACGTTATCAGAGATCGACAGAAGGGACTTTAGTCCCGGTTGGTCTCCCCAACCGGGACTAAAGCCCAGCCTTTAGTCCCGGTTGTTAACACAAACCGGGATTAAAATGTGTTATCCCGGTCCGTCTCAAAGGCCGGGACAAAATGTTAGACTTTAGTTCCGGTTGGTAATTGGATTAAATGTCCTTCTCCCATATTTGAACTCTTCTTCTTCTCCTAACTGAGCCCAATCTTCACTCTTTTGCTATGTTCTTCACATTTGTTCTTGCTTGTTCTTACTCTCATCTCCGGCTATTGATTCATTTCATCATTTCTACGCCGTCATCGACTTGTTAAGAGATCACTAGCTTCATCTTCTCAACATTAGCAGCGACATATGTCATTTCCTTAGTGTTATATATGTTTTTTTATTTTATGAATTCTACGCTATTTTAAACTCCATTCACTTGATCGTTTGAATATTTGAATGATTGCAACTACAATTAGTTCCCTAAAAATTAACTTTTCATTAGTATTATGTCTACCACATTTATTGTTTTAGTTAGAGAAACAGTGATACTATGGTTTTTTTACTTTAATTAGTTTAGAAAAAAATTAAAAACTTATAATACTTTAATTTGCAATTTGTGACCGAGTTAGTTAGTTAATTATAACTAGTATGCATACCACATTTCTTGATTAGTTAGGAAAATAGAGAACTTTTGTGCTTTTTAATTTTGTTTGTTTAGAAAAATTAGAAATAGAGAATTTTAGGTTTTTTGTTACTTTAATTTCTGTATAAAAAATTAGAAACTTATAATACTTTAATTTGCAATTTATGACAAGGTTAATTAGTTAATTATA
>Ga0182004_10002936_pt1 | contig 13443 bp, 6 predicted proteins | sample Sormic07211540_1_FD_120479 | JGI IMG/M metagenome (GOLD analysis project Ga0182004, IMG submission 120479) | Endophyte microbial communities from Sorghum bicolor roots, Mead, Nebraska, USA - 072115-40_1 MetaG | ecosystem: Host-associated > Plants > Roots > Unclassified | place: USA: Nebraska...
CTTGATGGAGGAGGTGATAAGCAGAACCTAGCAGGTATCGGCCAAGAGGGAATCGGCCACCATCGGCTAATTTCTCTGCTGCCGATAGATAAACAGAAGTTGGTCCTACCGATCGACCACAGAAGACAAATTTATCTAGCCACATGTTTAGAAAGATGGCATGTTCCCTTTGCCCAACTGGTTCCGTTTTCTGGTACTTCTGGATATACCCTGACCAGCCGCCGATGTTGCGGGTTTCTACTTTACGTTCGGCTTTGCTATCGAACAGGTGACTATCATCAGCAGTTGCAATTTCCAAACCGGTGAGCATAAGTACATCGGCAAGGGTAGGAGAAGCAGGGCCATGGCCAAACAAGAAAGCATTGAGGGTGTCTGACCAGAAATACGAGGCAGCTATCAGTAGTGATTCATTTCTTTCCATATCGGCAATGGATAGCCTGATGCACTGGTCTAGTTTACGTTCACCCCATTGGACTTCATTTGAGTTGCTAACTCTCAAGAACCAATCCTTCCATCCCTTAGTAGAATTGGGCCAGGATCGGAAGGTGTCTTTCCACAGATCTAAGAAAAAGTTCTCAGCTCTAAAGGGGATCCTATTTGTTTCCGCATTGATCAAATCGGTAGGATCTGGATTACCCAATGGCCCGAGACATTGAAAGTGAGGTTGTTCAGTAGGAATAACGATTTTCTCAGTCAATTCCTAAAGGTTTGAAGGTTGGAAGAACAGAAAAAGAAAGAAGAAAGAAAATGCTAAGTAAATAGATTTGCAGAAAATAAAAGTACGATAGGAGAAAGAGAAGATGGGATAGAATTGACCTCAGGGACGGTGAAGTTGACGGCCATTTCTTCCCGGAGAGGAAGAAGATCGACAATTCGAAGAACTGCTGGGGAAGATTCTCGCTGGAATCTTGGGCTTGCCGAACAATGCCGCCGCTAGGAAGATGGGTTTGAGGATGCAGAATGACAAGGTAGAGGAAGAGTGCCGAGGAAGGAAGTATTTATAGGTCAAAGTGAGCAGGGGCATTTTTGACTTATTTCTTTGCGGTATCCGTGAAATTCGAGGGTGTGCAGTTGGATATGGTAACTGTTCGCACGATAATCAAGAGATTGTGCAAGCGATTTGACAGCAAGCGGTCATGATTTTAGGAGATATTTTATTGTGCAAGATCTCCTGGTCGGGTCATCGGCAATTCATTCTAACGGAAAAGTTGCCGATGAGCGGTTGTTTAGGAGATTTGGTTCGGGAAGTTGAGAGATTCGAGGAGTATACTGGAGATCCAGGTTAAGGTTGTTTGGATTTGGTAATTAATCGCTGTCAGAAGGGAGTAATTGCGGAAAGGCATCATTTACTGAAGAGAGTTTCGGAGCATTAATGATTTTATACTCTGAAATTGGGGGGCATGTATTGACACCGTTTTTGGACACGTATCTTTGGACACGTATCTGGGAGTTAATGAGATGAAGATCGGCAGGCGAAAGAGTGGTGACTGGTCCTCAGAGGAGTTGCCGATGGGTTATGATGCCGATGACGAAACAACTTAATATAGCCAGGTCCAGGAATGAAGGTTAATCTGTGCCGATGGCCAAATATTAATGGTTACCGATGCCGATGAAAAGTGGTTTGCCGATGATAGCAGAAAGGAGGCGTGAGACTTGCCGAGAAAAGGACGACGGTGCACCAACCGCCTAGGATGAATAAATTAATGTTTTCTTTAGTTATTAGAGTTTGTTTTACATACGGATTCCGTTCAATTTAGAATTAGAGTTCTAGTCGTGTCTGGTTGTAACTTTTGTGGACAGAGTATAAATGTATACCCCATAGCAATGTAAGAACACACACAATCAATCAAACACAAGTTTTTACATCTATTCCAGCATCTACTTTTTCAACGACTTCGTCAACTCGCATATTTTCTTTTTACTTACGAGTTCTTAGGAATTCATCGAGTCAACCTCGGCGAGTTCTCAAGTTCCGCGTGAATACCTCTTGGCCGTGGCATCCGGACGTATCGATGTTGTCGGGACCAAAGTATTTGAGTTATCACCTTTGTCGATTGTAAGGTCAAATCGACTGGCACGCCTTAAATATTGAATCGGGTATTAGCCCTTTGTGTTTGCAGATCCACTTTGCATCAACACGCACGTATCAGGTTCGGTTTGGTTCCGTGTGTTAAATTTTAGCTCTTATCACATTAAATGTTTAGACACATGTATGAAGTACTAAATATAGACTAAAAAACTAATTATACGTATTGCGACTAATTTGCTAGACGAATTTTTTAAGCTTAATTAGTCCATAATTTGACAATATGGTGCTACAGTACCATTTGCTAATGACGAATTAATTACACTTAATTAATTTGTTTTGTGGATTACTTAAAATCTGTAATTTGTTTTTTAGGTCTTGTTTAGTTGGTGAAAAATTTTGAGTTTGGCTATTGTAGCACTTTCGATTATATTTGACAATTATTGTCCAATCATGGACTAACTAGACTCAAAAGATTTGTCTAACAAATTACAGATAAACTGTGCAATTAGTTGTTTTTAATCTATATTTAATGCTCTATGCATATGCCGTAAGATTCGATGTGACAAGAAATCTTCAAAAGTTTTTGGATTTTAAGGTAAACTAAACAAGACTTTATTAGTATGCGAATACCTCATATGACACCCTATATAATATGTGATGTGACACCTATTAGTCCCTGCATCCAAACACCCTCGTGCTAATCTAGAAGTGGATGGATGTGAGTGAAGAATACGGAGAGGACATGATTCCAATGCAATTGTACCAAAGAGAGAAGATATAAAAATTGGGGTTTTGTGAAGCAATTAGTGAGATTTTGAAAATATTTGTTTAGCAATGTGATTATTGATTTATCCATTGTTTTTTTAATTAAAACTCTTCAAGATGCTCTCAGCAGGCACCGGCTGGCCTTGTTTAGTTCCCAAAATATTTTGCAAAATTTTTCAGATTCCCATCACATCAAATCTTTAGACGCATGCATGAAGTATTAAATATAGACGAAAATAAAAACTAATTGCACAGTTTGGTCGAAATTAACGAGACGAATCTTTTGAGTCTAGTTAGTATATGATTGGATAATATTTGTCAAATACAAACGAAAGTGTTACTATTTATATTTTGCAAAATTTTTGGAACTAAACAAGGCCTCAATCAAATTCATTCCACTGTTCGTGAAGCAAAGAGAGGAGCCGAGAATCTGTGCTTCTCATGTCCCGGCGATGAGCCCCCGCGTGGTCCTCCTCTTCCTCGCCGCCGCCCTCCGCCCCTGCGCCGCCCTCGTCCGCCTTCACTCCGCCACTTTCTCCTTCACTTTCCTCGACGCCCCAGCGCGATTTGGTGAGCATCGCCCTCCCCATCCCTCAATGGAGCCTACCTGCCCTCTCTCTTACTTTATATTGGCGCGTAGGGCCCCGAGTGGGCGGCGATGGGATCTGCGGCTCGCTGCGCGCCGCTGAGCCGGCCGAGGCGTGTGAGCCCATCAAAGACCGCGGCGGCCGCCGCGGCACTGGCCGGAAGGCTTTCGTGCTGATCGCGAGGGGCAACTGCAGCTTTGAGGAGAAGGTGCGGGCGGCGCAGCAAGCGGGGTTCGACGCCGCCGTCGTGTACGACGATGAGGAGAAATCCAGCCTCTACTCCAGTGAGTACCACCATGGCATTCCGCTTAACACTACTCTTGGTTCAGGAACTAGCCTACAACTTGTTTGCAATTCATTTGCCCCAGTTGAAGTTATGGTTAACTGAGGAATTTCGTTAGTGCTCATTGTATTGGTTGCATAGTAGGCAAACTATTTACCTGTTGCTGCAGAATTGTTAGTGGCCTTATAAATATCGATTTAGACAAATATTTTTTAGCTGAAGATAGTAGTGGCTTTTTAAAAAAAAAAATCTATTGAAGATGGATCTGTGTATGCTTACACATCTGTGTGACTGTTATATTCATCTGCAAAGGGAAAAGAATAATCCACCTCATGTAACTACATGAGCAATAAGTATTTTGCAAATCTGTCTTGTCAGCTACTCTGCTTAGAAATTTGCAAATGTACTTAACTGTTAGTTAATTTAATAAAAATATGAAATCTAAAATGGAGATCTGCTAACATGACTTAATAAGAAGCCTTTTTTTATGTAGGAAGAAATAACAGTTTCCCTACTCTTTTTATAGCTTCTTTTGCTTGTTACCTGGAGCAATATAAGAATGAAGGCAAGGAAAAACATGGTAGCATTGTACTCATAAGCAAACTTGCATTCGAATTGGATGGTTACAGCCAAGCAGAATAGAAGTCGTATGCACATTATTTAGTGCATCATTTTAATCTAAGGCCACCATTCATTGTTTTTTACTTCTAAAAATGTTAATTCATTTTTTGCTAATTATTAGTCAAATAGGACTTCACTTCCAAATCAATTCATTCAGGTTTATTAGCTAGTATGACAGCAGCACTTGTGTCACTTCTGCTCCTTATTTACAGACTTTAGCTCTTTCTTGTCTCATGTTTTAAGGCAGCATCAGGAAACATGAATAAATGCAACCTTTTTACCATTATATTGGTCCATCATGCATGAGTATTATTGATGAAAAACTCATGTAGGATTATTACTGATGAAGTGAGTTGCGATAACCTCACTAGCATGGAGTCATTGTCGAGAAGTTTTGCTTGGCTCTTACGCCACATGCTACGTCCTTAGCCATACTCTGTGCATCGGTTTAATTCTTATTGTGTACTAAGGTAACAAAATGGCTTACAATTTAATTTCAATTGGTTACTATAACGATCATGCAAATTTTGATGTTGTGCCAATGCAAGTTTAGTCATTGCTTTTAGGTAGACCATGACAATATGATAGATGTGCTAAATAACATGTTAAACAAAAAATTATACCCATGCACAATTATAAATTTTTTCCTTGGTTGTTATGTCTCTTCAAGCTTTCTAAACGTGACCTATAGAATATAAATAAAGAGCTAAAAGGGAGAAAGGGAATTTAAGTTCTAGTTCGAAGGAGACTAAACTCAGCTAGTAATTCAAAATTCATTGATTGTGAAGTGAAGAATGGTGAATGCCTTGATTTCATTAAAGTTGTTCAAGACTCTAATCTCCTGTAGCTATAGTAATTTTTGTTGCGTGTTTAATTTCTTAGCCATACAATTTTGATTTATCAGTTTGACTTCTTAACTGAGAAACACATAACTAACACCAGCACACAATTAAAATGTTTGGCTGCCCTTAGAAAATGATTTCCATGATCTCTGGCTGAACATTGCTACCAGCTTAACAAGTTAACTCTAATGCTGCTCAATCTATTAGCAATACTGGCCTGCTACTTCATGCAAGTAAACCAGGCTTAAGCAAAAATGTATTTTAGATATGGCAATACCACCCTGATTGAATTGTAAGTAAATGATATTTCTTTTAGTTGTCTATCATAGGGAAAACACAGTTGAGCTAACACTGGTGTACATGTTTTCAAATTGTATAATCGAGCCTAGTCAGACATGTCCTAGTACCCAAGATGTCCTAGTACTCACAGCATTGTTAAAGAAAAAAAAGCATGTATCAAGATTCAAACATGGACCGTCAGAGGAGCTCATCTTCATAATCCCTTTCAAGTTGGTGGTCTGAGCATAGGCTCCTTGCGGCTGATCAGGATGGAACCTAGCAGCGCTCGATGCACAGATGAGGCAGGGATGGAGCCAGTAGCTTCCCTGCGTGAGCTCCTAGCCTGGGGATGTTGGGATGAGGGGAGCAATGGCTTGGAATGGATGAGGTGTCAGCAGCTGGGAAAGGTGCTGGGTGCTGAGAGCTTCTCCTGCCCATTCAAGTTTCTGCAAGGCGGTGGCTGCAGTCTGTAGTGAAGGGGATCCAATGGGAGAGGAGTGTGAGGAGGTATACAAGTGAAACCCTATTGGGCTGAAAAACACTAAGCCCAAGTGACCAGGTTCCAGCCTAGTTTGCATTCTCATCTCCTCAGGCTAGCTGTCCATGTCATAATTGGTCGAAAATGACCAATCAGACAACTAGAGTTCTGCTTGGCCTAGTCGACTCGGGGTGCCTAATTGAGCTGAGCGGACTGATAAGCCAAATCACGTTAGTCAGACAACCGATTACATTGCTGGTGTAGGATGTACCACTATGCACATCAAAGTAGTGAGGTTTCTATAGGTACCTAAGTAAAAAGGCTTGCTATCGCATGAGAATCTGAATACCAGAATGAATCCTATCAACATTAGACAATAGACATGAGAAAATGATTTTTGTGCTGTTTAGCGAAGACGTTTTTTCTGTTTCCATCTATTCAGTTCTTGTAGTCTGGTGGGAGATTTGCTGTTTAGTTAATAGTTTCCTCCTTTATGTTAATTTAGTGGTTGGTGAATCTGAGGGCATACACATACCTGCGATATTCGTTTCCAAGATGGCTGGCGAAACACTAAAGAAGTTTGCCAGGGGTGAAGATGATGAGTGCTGTATTAACTCATCAATGGATGAGACTGCAGGGACAGTGTTGGTAATGTCATTCGTGTCACTTGTTGTCATCATATCAGTTCTTGCTTCTTTTCTGTTTGCTCGAAACTGCCGACTTCTACGCCATGGAGTTGATAATCACCCAACTTACGTCAAGAAATATGTGGTGGAAAAGCTTCCCTGCTCAGCATACATCGCTCCCTGTTCTAGTGAAGATAATTTTCTGGAAGCTTGTGCAATTTGCTTAGAAGACTACAATAATGGTGATATGCTTAGACATCTCCCATGCAAACATGGTAAGAGTTTGAAATATTTTATTACTTGCTATCTTAAATTATTATTGCTGACTCAGTAGTTACCAAAATATGGAGGTGCTCAGTCATATAACTGTCACTGTTTGTTTCTCAGTGATAGATGCAAATGTACAAATATAATCATATATATTGAATGATCCTGATGGGTATATGCATATTTTCTCTTTTTGCATAATCCATTTGTTTTAAGGCAGACAATGATTTTGGGAACCAACATAAATGATATCCATTAGCAGCAAGTGTGCTCAAAAGTCGAAACTTTTCGTTTCTTATAGCTCCACTATCTTATCATCGATAATTTTATTTACAGGATTTCACAAGATCTGCATTGATTCCTGGCTCACAAAATGGGGCACCTTCTGCCCTATATGCAAGCTTGAAGTAACGTCGGGCGAATAGGCAACTTCATTACTGCATCCAAGTGCTGGCAGTTGTATTGAAGTTTGTTGATCTGTTGATCCATTGCTAGGTCCAATATTGATTTTAACCGTTGATCTTGAGAATGAAGTACAGATCACAGTTCCTCAGGTTGGACCTTGTACTTGTAGTGTGCTACTAGTCTACTGACTTTGAGGTCAATATTTGGATCATCTGTTTTAGCTCCTTGTTTGGTGTCTGGAAGACCTCAAGAAGCTCTGCTGCATAAATGTCAGCACTTATGCTTCTGTTGCAGTGTATTGCCCTGTATTCCTAGAGAAACTAGGTGTTGGGTGCAAGCAAAGTGTAATGTAAACCCCTTTGCATATCAGGTTACATTACTTTGTTCATTTTTTGGGTTTTTTGGAACAAGGCCATTGCAATTCTTTGAGTTTGGAAAAACAGCATTACAATTCGTCTATTCGGAAATCTGCATTACAATTTCATCCTTCCCTCATCCATGCCATTTTGTACACTTGAAGCGTATAAGGACCCACTGTCACCTAGGTATGCGTACACGAATGCATACGGACATCACGTTGTGTACACGGACATCATGTTCGCGCCTCCTCCACCAGACAGAGCCTGCACGCGGATGCTGTGCCCCGGACCTTCGCTTCGCCTTTGGCAGCGTCAGCATTGCTACACCGTGGCCGCGAATGCCACGCCCCTTCGTCGCTATTATGCCGTCAGCTGGTGCTGCCGCCGCTGCCCACCTCGTTGTCCTTCTCCGTCCAACACATCCCCTGCAGCATGGCTGCCATTGCCGGCATGTCCTCGGGGTCATAGAAGACATCGTCCTCGAGCTAGAGCCGGTCGCGCCACCAGAGCTCGCGCACGTTGGCTCGCACAACGCTCAATCTGTTGGCATCCGCGTTGGCCCTAAGGCCCGACAGCAGCGCGGCGACATTCGTGAGCACGCAGCGTGTGGCGCCGAGGCAGGCCACGACCACGACGCCGGGAGTCCGTGACGAAGGGGAGGAGTCCCATAGCCAGGAGCCGGTGAGGACGTGACCAGTGGCCGCGTTGCTCATGCCGTTACGCTCCACCACGGCCAACACATGCACAACACGACTCTCCGACTTCTTCGACACAGTAGCGAGGTCCGATGCAGGAGGTGTCCTGGTAGTGGGGGCCATGATGGCATGCATAGCTTGCGCAGTCGACGGATGCGACGAACAGAGAGCCGACGAGCAGCACGGCGCCAGTGGCCAATTCGGCGTACGAGGGCTCGCCAACAGTATTTCCACAACCACATGCGTGCGCATTCCTTATGGGTACTTTGAGATTCGCGCTGGTCAACATCTCTCTTTCTCTATCTCTTTCCCAACCAGCATTTCTGGCTTCCCTTTCTATTCACACCTCACTCATCTATTCCTAATTTATCTTGCATTTCATCCACCGACGCCTCTCCTCTTTCCCAGCGCTCCTGCATGCAGCTGCTCTCTCTCTCTCTCTCCCACCGCCGCTGATCCTCCTCTCCTCAGCGCTCCTGCCTGAGCTGCTCTCTGTCGCCCCTTCTCTCTCTCTTTCTCTCTCTCTCTCTATCCCCCTCTCTCTCCCGCAGCTTGCATCTCTCCCTCTCTATCCTGCCCTCTCTCCCTTCCTATCCCTCTCTCTGTACCTAGATCACATCTCTCTTAGATCCGCTCGTTTGAAGGTTTGATCTATCTAATTTGACCTTTTGGGATTCTCTAGTATCTGTGATATGTTGTTTATGGTTTCTGAGCTTATTCATCCGCAGGATTTTTTCAGATTAATGTACTGGTAGACAATCGATTTGAACTACTCTTGATTAATTTCACTCGTATCTACAGTTACTGATCTATTAGTACCCCGTGATTTGTTTATTGCTCTGCGATTTGTTTTCCTCCTATAAATCCAGTTTTACATTATTTGACATTTTTATCGATTTTCCCGTCGAAATTTTTGAACTACTTCATCCACTAGATGATTAGTTTTTTTTTCTTATTTTTGAGTACGGCCACACTATCAGCTTTGGTTGATTTTTTTTGGTTGTTCTATTCAATACTACTATTCTGTTTTCTATTATCTGTGCAGTTGTCTAAAATATTACCTATAGTATGATATTCAGTTGATGATGCACCACAATAAAATAAAGACAACACCTGCGTCATATCTTTTTTCTCTATTAGTTTGTCTTTTGTTTTTAAAGTATAATGACTACTTTTGAACTATACACACTGCTTTTTTAAGCATTTTCGTTGTTATATATGTACTGCTTCTTTGCAAGCATTTTTTTTTTTTTGCAGGTCAGGATATATACTATGGTGTCCACTCTTTTTTAATTCTAGACGTTCAGTTGAGGATATAATATTTAGAGCTAAATCATCTTTTTTGCAGGTCTGGATAAGATTAAGTGTTGCCCCCTCCACCTCTGTCGTCTTAATCAGGTGTCTTGATCTACCTCTCTTTCTGTCTTTTTTTCTTTACGATTTAATTTTTACCCCACTCCCTTGATGCAAGTACATCTGATTCCGTCCCATGCTCCCTCGATTTGTCTGGACCAGGGACTCTCATAATCTACTTGGTACACTTATGATCTAAACTTTACCCCACCACCTGATACAAGTACATTTGATTGTCCTATGCTCTTTTTTTTTCATTGAGTTGCTCAAAGCTGCAGTTCTATATGCATTTGTGTCTGCTTTTTTTTTCTTCGAATCCCTCATAGGTGTAGTTGTAGATGCAATTCTTTTCCAATGACAGCTCATAATTTAATTAAACTTTGGTTGTGAACATATATTAGGCCTTGTTTAGTTCACCCCAAAACCAAAAACTTTTCAAGATTCCCTGTCACATCGAATCTTGCGACACATGTATGGAACATTAAATATAGATGAAAATAAAAACTAATTGCACAGTTTGACTGTAAAACAAGCTTTGGTTGTGAACATATATTAGGCCTTGTTTAGTTCACCCCAAAACCAAAAACTTTTCAAGATTCCCTGTCACATCGAATCTTGCGACACATGCATGGAACATTAAATATAGATGAAAATAAAAACTAATTGCACAGTTTGACTGTAAAATCATGAGACTAATTTTTTAAACCTAGTTACTCCATGATTGGACAATGTTTGTCAAATAAAAATAAAAGTGCTACGGTGTTAAAATCCAAAAAGTTTTTGGATCTAAACAAGGCCTTAATTGTAGTTGATACAGAAATCTATCTTCTTTCTGTTAACAATATATCTGTCTTCCTCCCTCTTTTTTTCTCGATTTTTTTCTAGAGATATTAGGGCTGGTGCTTTCCAACAATTTCAGTTCTCTACTATCATCCAGGTTATTTCCAACTCTTTTTTTATACTATAGTTCAACATATTTCCTATAATACTTAGCATGTGATTTTATTAAATTGATAAAACAATATAATGATTACAATGATATCTAAGGCATGTCTTTAATATATTTATTTACTATTTTTAAATGATAATATAATAATATACAGCTGCTTTTTAATCATAGTATTGGTTTATATGCAATCAATAATCATATCATTTTTGTAAGGCTGAAGATTCAGTAGATGATGATATAGTGAGTTCACAATGTTACTAATAATATATACCATGTTAATTCTTTCAAAATGATAATATAATAAATTGCAGCCAAATGATATGCACGACATTTCTATTTATGCTAAAGTGAATGTTGCATTTGATCTTGATTCACAATGGAACCTCATGCTGATTATAGTCTCCACTTTTCTTAGTTCAAGATACTTGGTTACCTAGCAAGTGAATGTTGCATTGTTCGTTTTGACAGCAGCAATATTGTCCATTTATATCCTAAGATATTATCCTGTTGTCCTGCACTGTACCTCCTAAGCACAACAGTTGCTATTTGATTTTTTTAGGTGACAACTCTATACTCTCACAGGATATCATTGCCGAACTATTTTTCAGCTCATGGTCAGTTGAACTCTCAACTCCCCAAAATGAAATTCTTAGGCAAGTTTGTCATCTAAGATGTAAGAACGGTCTATCAACTAAGTCCATCTATATAAAATCTCTCACTGGTCTCTGGCTTCTAAGTTGTGAGAATAGCTATTATTCTTCAAATTATGTCCCATTGTATTTTTGGTCCTCTAGGTCAAACTTGTGATGAGAAGCTAATGAAGTAATTCTGTTCTCTACTATCTGCTAACTAATTTCAACAGTTGCCACGTGACTTTGCCTTTACCCTTTCAACTCTTTAATTTGTACCTGATGTTGATTCATGGTTGGTGCTACAATAATTTACCTTTTATCTTCCTGTATGTAGATCGTTGAATTCTTCTAAGGTTGTTCCTTATTCATGTGATGAAAGCACATCCAGACTGCTGATACGGAGTTTCCTATGAGAGCTTTTGAGATGCGGTTCAATTCTTAGGTTCATATTATAGTCGTTTTAGAACATAAAGGCCTAGTTTAGATCAAAAACCTTTTGGATTTTGACAGTATAGCACTTTCGTTTGTATTTGAGGACTAACTACGTTTAAAAAATTCGTCTCGCAAATTACAGTTAAACTGTATAATTAGCGTTTCAATTCTTCAGCCCATAGCCCTTCATGCTCTGTTACATCCAAACACAGGCTAGTAAGAGTTTCATGTATGATTTGTTATTTTCGTTCAGGTTCTGTGTATTGATGTAGTACTATACGTGAGCGAGCTCCGTGTCCGTGCTCCACGCCTCAACGTGAACTGTACAAAGACAAGCTTCGGCACCCTGTTGCAGAAACGAGAGATGGATGGAATCCTCGTTGTTGTGTATCAATTAATCTCGTTTTTGTGTATTAACTATCTCAAATTTACAAATGCCTTATAACAGAATATATTATTATATAAAGTAATCAGAGATACTTCAACGAATATTGATATTGTTCCTTAAATATTGGAAAACCCCAATCATTTTGATGTCTTTGCTCCACTGCCTAGCTACCTCTATGTGTTCTTGTGTAATCGTGCCAATCATCCCTGGAATCATGGTACAAAGATACTTAGTTCCTGAAAAAATTTGCAAAATTTTTCAGATTTTCCGTCACATCGAATCTTTAGACGTATGCATGGAGTATTAAATATAGATGAAAATTAAAACTAATTGCACAGTTTGGTCGGAATTGACGAAACGAATCTTTTGAGCCTAGTTAGTCTATAATTGGACAATATTTGTTAAATACAAACTAAAGTGCTATTATTCCTATTTTGCAAAAAATTTTGGAAGTAAACAAGGCCGGCGGGTCTTGTTTACTTCTCAAAAATTTTACAAAAAATTTTAAGATTTCTCATCACTTACGGTAAATGCATAGAGCATTAAATATAGATAAAAATAATTAATTGTACAGTTTGCTTGTACTTTATGAGATGAATATTTTGAATCTAGCTAGTCTAAAATTGGACAATATTTTATAATTTTTTTTTTCAACTAAACAAGTCCCCACTCTACTGCAGACTGCAGTGTTGTAAGCTGCTGCACACAGAGCTGTGACCCTACAATTGCCTCAGTTGCTGTCACATGGTGTGCAGCGAACCACTTAGTTTAGGTCTTGTTTAGTTCCAAAATTTTCTACAAAATAGATACCGTGACACTTTTATTTGTATTTGATAAATATTATTTTATCGTGGATTAATTAGGCTTAAAAGATCTATCTCTCAAATTACAAAGAAACTATACATTTAATTATTTTTTATCTATATTTAGTGCTTCGTGCATGTTCATAAAAAAATTTGCAAAATTTTTCATATTCACCGACACATCAAATCTTTCGGCACATACATGGAGTATTAAATATAGATAAAAATAACTAATTGTATAGTTTGTCTGTAATTTATGAGACAAATCTTTTGAGCTTAGTTTAAACAATATTTATCAATTAGAGTCCAAATGAAATTAGGAAAAAAAGGATTTAAGTATTAATAAAGTTTAAGTAACAATAATAGTTTTAGTTTTCGGTATATTACAAACTATTCAAAACATAAGCCGGAAAAAATAGAGTCAAAAGTGTATTTAGGAAAAAGAAAAAAGAAAACATACAACTGGCTGTGAATTTTTTAAAGTCCGTGAATGACTTTTGATGATTAAAAAGGCAACTCAAAAAATGGCTGCACATAAAAAATGAAAAAAGGCCTAATGGGAAAAGAGTGAGGAAGGACGCGTAGAAATAAAATGGTAAAAGAAAATGAAACACAGGTGGAGTGAGCAGCAGCAGGAGTCCCATGTGCGC
>Ga0182004_10002937_pt1 | contig 13440 bp, 13 predicted proteins | sample Sormic07211540_1_FD_120479 | JGI IMG/M metagenome (GOLD analysis project Ga0182004, IMG submission 120479) | Endophyte microbial communities from Sorghum bicolor roots, Mead, Nebraska, USA - 072115-40_1 MetaG | ecosystem: Host-associated > Plants > Roots > Unclassified | place: USA: Nebraska...
CTAAAGAATCTTCCGCACCCTTCCACTACCTCTGGAAAAAACCACCCATAGCTAGGTATAGGGATTTTGATGGTAATTAGATTTTTCTAGTAGGAGGAATATGGGGTGTCAATACCGATTTACCCATTGTCATCCCTACTTAACCATAACACTCATTTTTATATTATGACTTTTTTAAATGTTTTTTTGATAAATTTTATTAAAATAATGCACTAACATCTAAAATACAAAAATACTTTCATAAAATCCACCATAAAATAGAGTATTGTTAATATACTGATAGTGTATTTATTTGGTACAACAGATCTAAAAATACGGCTCAGCCTTAGCTAACATCTAATCCAGTGTGCAACGAATAAAAGCCTTAGCTTGCTTCTACTTCCTCAATTCCAAATTATAAAACGTTTTAACTTTTCTAGAAACATACCATTTCAAATTTTAAGACAACGAATAAAAGCCTTAGCTAACATCTAGTCCCTCAATTCTAAATTATAAAATATTTTAACGAATAAAAGCCTTAGCTGACATCTACTCCCTCAATTCTAAATTATAAAATATTTTAACTTTTCTAAATTATAAAATATTTTAACTTTTCTAGATACATTCCATTTTAAATTCGACTTCTGTACATATGTAGTTTTGACTCTACATCTAGACATAGTGTATTTCTACGTGCATAGCAAAAACTAACATCTTATAATCTAGAGCAAAGGGAGTAAATGAGAGAGCAGGCAATGAAAGATAGCGTACCCTTCAGAAATCACATATCACAAGTCAAAATAGAATTGTAAACTATAAAATTCAAAGATCATCTTACGAGAACCAAGCTGGTAAAAGGGTTGCGAGGACAGCATAACAATTTTCTGCAAAGCCATAAATAATGCCCATATTCTACATTGTAGGGGGTCCTGCTTTACTAATCAAAGAACAATTGCAGTTAGGTTACAACAACATTGATATCCTTAGAGCTACATTCAAATGCTGGATACGCTTGCCAGCCAGCTAAGTTACATGCGCGCTGCAGCATGATAGAATTTCACCAATCTGCTGATCTGCCAATGGCACTCTTATATGTAGTCTTCAAGGACCTTGACCTTGCAAAACTCCAGTCTTTCCCCCCCAGTGTGCCACGTCTTGTGGTTGTGGTGCTTAAAAGCCAAATACATGAGGCTCATGGCTTGTGGAGCTTGAAGCCAAAGACACGAGGAACATAGCGCTGCGAGGGCTTCTGTGGCTTGAGGTGCTCGTATGTCATCAGGAACAGATGAGGGAACGTTGTCCCAAAGTATGCGCCGTCGATGTCTGAACAAGGTTAAGAAAATAGCTGGATATAACAAAATGGCAAACATTCTGCGACTACGGAACCACAATAACACAGAAGAGAGCTAGCACATCTCTGGTACTATATATTAATCTATGGGAGTTGAAAACACATGGTGATTGGTGGGCGCTGGGGACAGTTTTCATGTTTAATGGTTTTATGTTTCAACCGACAAAGAGCTGTAGGTGAATGGGTGGGTGCTAAAACATATGAGAACATTGGCAGCCTATTCTCAGTGTCAGACTTGGTACAAAGATACCCTTGGTTTGAGTTCTCATGAAGAGGTCAAAGTTTGAAACACATAAGCATTAAGACAGTCTGATAAGAGTATGATTAGGATACTGCCTTGGTACTTGGACCGTGGGTAGTAGATGTCTTCACACTTGGGGCAGTATATCTTCACGGTACTAGATCGATGGATATCTGATTGTCCAACTGGCAGGCATGGTTGACCGCAGCAGTAAACACGTGGGCACCGCCCAAAGTCATAGTTCTTATACTTCTCCAGCTGTACAAGAAAGCAACCTTAATAAATAAAGCTACAAAGTGAGTACACCAGTTAGAGCAGAACATGTACCATTGCAGCCAGTCCTTTACTGGTAAGAATGTATCGTGCATGGATCAGCCCATAAAGCATCTCTGCAGCTGATTCTACAAGCTCATTCTGTTCCTCGGTGAACATATCACCTACACAATTACATAACTGAAGAACATCACTAAAAGGGATATGTAAACAACAACAACAACAACAACAACAACAACAACAACAACAACAACGAAAGCTTTTCATCCCAATCAATTTGATGTAAGCTAGAGAAGGAACCCAACAAGAGTCATAAATAAACTATGTAAAAATTATATAAAAAAGGTAAAACAGAGTAATAATATAACAGAAATATCTTATGTCACAGTTCAATGACGTGGATTGCTATTTTCCCCACCAACATCCAAACACACTTTACATACAGAAAAAGAAATATTCAGAATGACTAAAATATTTAAACCAAATTACACCTAACGGTTTGGTCACGTGTATTGCTAATTGCTCTGCCTACTTATCCAAACATACCTTACACACAGAACAAAAGTATTCATCACAATGACTAACATAGTTAAACCACAGTTTCATTCTTATTGATGATATGACACCTAGCACCACAGTTTCAATGAAAAAAAATATCACCAACAGAAACATTGAACTACAAAAATTCATGCAGATGACATTAGAAATAATAGATAAGTACTACTACTACTACCTCCATCCACTAGAATCCATTATACTTATGGATGGAGGTACTAGTGTTTTGGCTATAGTTCTATACTTGGTGTGCATAATCAACATCATCAATACTCTAAAGTAGTAACGGACATTTCGCAATTCACAAAAGCAAAATGCAATTCAAGTGCAGAAAAATGCAGCCGTGCACAGCATGCTACAGATATGATTAACCATGGGGCAGGAGCAGTAGCTACCCTCCCTATTGCAGAATATAACACAATATCTGTTGTAACCAGATACACTTAAAATGGTTGAACCAGTTGCTATTAATGGTTTCATAAGATTTATATGGTACTCTAGCAAGACTGTAATCTAGAACTAATTGTGTGAGATCAACCACTAGTGCCAGCCTAACAATGAAGCAAACTGAGAGCTGGGTGTAAAACATTCCACACAGGATGGAAAGGCTAGTGCTTTCAAGACAAGTTGAGAAAATATATTAATTTGTTAGTTGTAAACATGGAATTCTAAAGTATCTATATATTTCTACTAGACCAAAACATCTAATGGCTAGAAAAGATGACTACAACTCTAAAACTGGACATGTGCGGTCAAACCACTACTGCCAGCCCAATGATGGACTGAATGGATCTGGGTGTAACACATTTCATGCAGGGCAAAAAAAAAATGCTCTCAAGATGTGTGTCCAAAAAAAAGATTAATAATTAGTTGGATACATGGTTTCTGCAACATCTTGTATGTCCAGATTAAGACATCTGATTGAAAAGAACAGTTGCGGAGATGGATCAAAATATACAGCTATTCTTTTACCTTTTCTGTTTGTAAGAACAAACATGCTATCTGTTAGGAACAGGAAATGCAGAACCCCAGTATGGGACTCTGAATCCTACCAGCAAAACTTTTATGATTTTCAATTATATAGCATCAGTGTATGCTTGGCTCACATCCATCCATACATCATGAGGTTTAATGTGCATGAGTAATTATGTAGAACACTTTACCATGAGATGACTCGATATCTAAAATGAGATCGAGAGCATAATCATAATAAGGAACTTGGCTGCTGAGGCCACAAAGGTTGAAGTCGTCTTGAATATAATCATCGTCGACTTCACAGAAGAACTCATTCCCCCTAAGGTTGCAGTACCATGAAATCCATGAGGTGTCTTCTCCGTCAGAGCCGCTAACATCTGATGCTTCACTATCAGAATCAGACTCCCCTGGAATATTAAGGATGAAGCTGTTAGTGCATGCATGCTTAAGGTTTGCGATGCAAATCGAACATAATATGTACCTACCATAAACTAAAGTTATTAACATGCAGAAAAAGCAACAGCAAGCAGAACTTTTGTAATTGACAATGTGTTGTAACAACAGGAATAAAGTAGAATGTTCTACATCACATGACACCATATGTCAACTTCAAAAGCATATTCTTGTATTACACACAGTTCCTTTTTTCCAGAGTTATGTCAATATCACTCTAAGCGAACACTGTGTTAAACAGAAAAACATCTGAGTGAATCAAACCAAGCCTTTGGGACTTCATGTGGCCACCAGTAAAGAGCCCACTCGAAAAGCACATGAACACACTCGAAACTCAATATTCCCCAGATCAATACAGTGTCAGCAAGGTCCAAGTGCGGAAGTGCCAATCCCACATGTTAAGGGCAAAATCTGAACAAAAATCTCAGCCACGGCCACTCAAAATTGAGTATGAACAACCATGTGCAGTGCAGGTGCATCATCAGTTTGCAACCCCAATCGCCAAACCAATCTCCTTGCGCACCTGCATCCTAGTGCACCGAAACGCAACACACACAGCTGTCACAGCCTCATGAGCGCACCAAAATAGGCACGGATTCGCCGCACGCCACGAGACCACGACGCGGCACCTGAAACTGAAACTGAGAAGACCGCGTGACGTCACCTTCGGAGCAGTGGCCCTTGAGGATGGTCGAGACGGAGGACGGCACAACGAGGCGGTGGTGGTCGCGCCCGCCGCCGCCGCCCGCCGACCCCCTCGACGTGGACGGCGACGCGACCGCCTTCTCGAGGTGCTTGTCTAGCGCGTCGCTGATCCGCTTCCGGTCCAGCCCAGCCCCTCCCCCCGCTCCCCCCTGCTTATACATCGCTTCGCTCTCCCTCCCTCTCTCTCCTCCCCCGGGTAGCGGGCTCTAGGTCTCCTCCCCCTCTCTCACACACTCACACGGGGCGCGCCATTCGCAGGCGCCGCGGGGCGAGCGACGGTAGGGTTAGGGTTTGCGCCCGGGGTGGAGGAACGCGAGGAAGAGAGGGGGAGGACGAGCGCAGGGACGGAGGGAGGGAGGGACACGCTGCGAATTTTGAGGGGATGGGTGGGTGAGAATGCAAAACGGAAAGGAAACAGGGGGTCGGAATCAAAGCAGCTAGCTAGCTGCTGGTGATCATGGAATGTCGTACAGCTCCAGATATTTTGGTGGACATGTGATGCGATTTGCCGTTGCAATCCAATCCGGCATTGATTTTGCTTTAACTTTGTTTATTAATTATATCCTCCTTAAGTGCAGCCGCAGGTCAGAGTGCGTTATTTTCAAAAAAAAAACATCCTCAGAGTTCCCCGCGATTAAAAAAAAGATGTTTATCAAGTTGAATTAATTAATTTCAAATGTCTTTGGCTGGTTGTACATGTTTAATTAGTCAGGTTCAGCTGAGTGGTGGGATGATGATTAGCCAAGCATCAATCTAAGGCCTTGTTTAGTTCACCCAAAAACCAAAAAGTTTTCAAGATTCTCTGTCACATCAAATCTTTCGTCACATACATGAAGCAATAAATATAGACGAAAATAAAAACTAATTGCACAGTTTAACTGTAAATTGCGAGACGAATCTTTTGATCCTAGTTAGTCCATGATTAGACAATATTTACCACAAACAAACGAAAATGCTACATTAGCGAAATTTAAAATCTTTTCGCATCTAGACAAGGCCTAAATCATTGCACGAAAATAGTTTTGAGTGTTTATAAGGACTTCGATCTGACTCTCTTTTTTCTTTGAACAACTTGTTAGTTTTTTTATTGTACAGGTAATGTTTTTATTATGCTATTTTTTGCGAGGATATAAATCTCAAAAATAGAAAAGAAAATATGTGTAGCACGAATCATCGACTGGATACGATTTGGATGGATAGAAGCTCCAACTCATTGTATGCCAGTCCCGCACAGAAGTCCAGCCTAAGAATCTTTGTGAACATCTGAGCACGTTAGTTTATCTAAAAAATTATAGTTTAAAGTATTATTCGCTAATATAAAATGTACGGCTTATAATATAAGTGAATAGGGCATGTCAAAACACAAAAAATAGTAATTCTAACTAATTATTTTTACCATATATCCATCTCGTCATGATATAAGTATCCACAAAAGCAAGCGTGCTTTTTTTAATTTGCTCTAGCTCCGTTCTAATCGTATGGCTCAAATTTTTTGAGACAGAAGAATGATACATGCGTAGTAAAAAATATATACAAACATCTTCTTTAGCATTTATCATGTACTGATATGCAAGAAAATAGCATTTCGGTTGCCTTTTAAAAAGACTTATTTAGTCCAACAGTTTGCCATCCTTATTATTATTTTTTAAAAGATAACAAAAAAACTCTCTCCAATAGTCCTTCCCCATCTTTTCCAACCTCGGAAAAATTTAATCCCGAGCACGCATACATGTGCGTAGCCTAGGAGCACGCACCAGAGTTTGCCAGTCTATCTAGTAAGCAGGAAGAAAAACAGGGTTCCTGATCAAAAAAATGCAAGAGAGAAAGATCTGATGGAAAGACTTAAACACGTACAGAAACAAATTCAGGGTTCCTGATACAAAATATAAGACCGGATCGTAGTAAAAAGTGTCAAGAAAAAACTTTTTGAATAGAAATATAGAAACTCTTAGAGATGACTTCTTTTTTTCTCTTTGTACTAATTTAAGAGTTAGCAAACACCATATTTTGGAGAATAAAATATGAAGATCTCTTGGAGATGCTCTTAGTTTCTAAGATTTTTCAAGATCTCCTGTAATCTTGTGGCACATGTACGGAGCATTAAATATAGATAAAAAAACTAATTGCACAATTTTTCTGTAATTTGCGAGACGAATCTTTTGAGTCTAACTAGTCTATGGTTGAACAATAATTATCAAATACAAATAAAAGTACTACAATAGCCAAATCTAAAAATTTTCGTGAACTATACAAGGCCAAAGGGCAGGCAAAGTTTAAACATAATAGTCATGATTATGATGTTTACTCCGCAATTCACTAGCAGCGATAATCATAGATTTTATACTATAGCTTGGATCTAATCTTCTCCACTTCAAAATAGGGACTGTCCTAGTTGAGAGTATATATATACAGGTAAGTTCCGACATGGAACCATCACAGAACTATATTTATCTTTTATTTTCTCTTTCCACTGCAAATATAATAGGCATGTTTGAAACACTCTTCTTTTTAAAAAAAAATACCAAAGTTTCGATTTTTTTTTTTGCATATATTTGTTTACCATCACCATACCACTGCCCCTATATACTTTTTTTCTTTGAAACTTTGCCCCCACATACTTGATACACGCATCTTTTGGGTTAGGAAACATGCTTGATTTTTAGAACAACTCAACCACACAATAGGAAGTGTTTGGTTCAATAATTTTGATACGTTATCTGTTCACAGCATAATCTGAATCATTTAAATTTGTTTGGTTCACTTGTGCATAAATCTGAATCCGTTAAGGCCTTGTTCAGTTCCCCAAAAGTTTTGCAAAAATTTTCAGATTTCCTGTCACATCGAATCTTTAGACGTATGCATGAAGTATTAAATATAGATAAAAATAAAACTAATTGCACAGTTTGGTCGAAATTGACGAGACGAATCTTTTGAGCCTAGTTAGTCTATAATTAGATAATATTTGTCAAATACAAACGAAAGTGCTACTATTCCTATTTTGCAAAAAAATTTGGAAGTAAACAAGGCCTAAATTTGTTTGGTTTACGTGGCCATATTCAAGTCCCCTGGATCGGGTCTCAGGCCAGTGCAAATCCAGCGTTAATCGTCGGGCAGTACACGAAACTGACTGTGGAACCGAGCAAAATGGAATACAGATTATCTTGTAATCATTCCCCTTGGATCTCATACCGTTTATATTTGCAGTATCATTTCTAAACCAAACATCATCTAAATTCATGGGATTAGCCATTCACAAATGCCACAGCATATCCAACTCGGCAGCTGCTGTCCAGAATATGTTACATCACAATTCAAATTGCACCAGTCACCAAAGATTGGCAGTGATGAACATCACAAGCGCACATTCAACTTCTGACGTTATTTGGTTTCAAGATGTTTCAGCATACAACAAGATCTCATTTTCTTATTCCTGTGATCACCTCCCATTGAAATTCTTCAAACCTGGCACAGCTCACCATTTGATTTATTCGCTCATTGTTCTGGTTTCTTGATCATATCAATGGATTCCTATTGACATCTTTGTACAGCAAGTATCTCGTCCTGGTCTTACCAAGAGCGGCGTACCTAGAACATTACAGTTTATGACAACAGGGGTGAGCTAGCTAGAAAAAAGCCAAGTCAGTAGATGACAAACACGAAGGTGGCATACACTTACCACTGAGGAACAAATGGTGCCATCCAAATGGTATCCCCTGCTTGCACAGGATACCTGCGTAATTAATAGAAGTGGTCTTCAGAATTTATTGGGATTGAGTATAATATGTAAACTTAAGAACTTCAAAAGGGAAAAAAAAGGAATAGGTGCGGTTTGTGTATATAATTCGAAAATCTTTGCAAAGCATACACTAAAAAGCGTAAATGGCAACAGAGGGATGGAGGTGGACAAAAAAAATTATATCCATATCCATACACATAAGTTTGCATATGAAAAACATATATCATATGTTTAATGAGGTAAATGGGTAGTTAATCTCTGTAGCTCATGTCTTCTAGAAGTTATATCACTTGGAAGCACATAATCTTATATGAAATATTTAAGTTTCTACACAAAAAATAGGCTGCTTCCAAGATTGCACAAGGTTAAAAAACTTAACATGAAGAAAACAAAACTAAAACAAAAGAGGATTCTTAAATTACTTCCTTACCAACTCTCCCCCAAGCGGTATATTCCTTGCCCCTCTAAAAGAAGAAGTCCATGTTGATTATAATGAACCTCCTGGTAGAAAACAAAGAAGAGGAAACTTCAGGACCAGATGTACGGATAGTGCCACAACATCACATAGTTCACGCAGCAAGATCAGTAGTCAATTATAGCCCAAACACCTCAAATTCTACAAACCTTTACATTGAGATATTCGCCTGGTTGAAAGTCCATTATCTGTATTAGACAATGCTCATCATATTAGACAAAAGAAAAAAGGCAAAAAAAATTCAGGCCCTTTCAAATAATGTCTCTAACTCAGTATCAACACTACCCAACTATCAGGTGCATTACAAAGGACATTTTTATTCAACACCACTCTCCGATATGGAAATCTATCTTGTACAGATGAAATTAAGTGAGTAATTTATATGCGGCTAAGAAAGAGATTAAATGATGCTTGGGTTGCTGCATGTCATGTGCCTGTCTTAAGTGTAATAATGTGGGATACATTGAGTAAAATATGAGCATAAAGTGACCAAACCTACATGGATATTAAAGTCATAGGACAGAGAAGTCGGTAGCAGCTTCCTCAGTTGAAATACCTATTTAAGGAACAAGATACAACAAATTACGTCAGCACTGAGGACCTGAGATTATGACAGCTCAAATAACTAACATGATCAATGAAGTTTCAAGCCTAAAAAAGAGGATCAGAACAAGACAAGATTGTAAGCTGTCAGTGAAAGCAGCCATTATCTTTTAAAAAAAGTGAAAGCAGCCATAAATATGTTTGAACATCCTGATTCTAAAAAGAAAAAGGAAACAGATTTTACTATACCACTTGATGTGCACGGTATGATAAACGGGCCTCCTAATTGGTAGGAAGTCCAATTATTTTTATGTGCACAGAGATTGTAGGTAGATGATGATCCACAGATATAAAGCCAATTGTACCTCTCCCGGGGTTTCAAGAAGGGGTTGCTTATCTGTTGAACCGACAATTAGATCAGGATGGGAATCCTCAACGGCACTGTACCTAAGGGAATCGAATAGAGAAAGGTCTTCAGTGAAGCGCTAACTGAAAAGTTTCTGCATCTGAGTTAAAAATATATATATAATATCCATAACCAAAGAGAAGAGCAACAGCCAACATATGTTTTAGTTTTTTATTAGTTTTCCTAAATTTCAACCATTTCTATAGCAAACTTAACAAATCTTGAAGATTTTAGTACACCTTTTTTTCTCAAATGAGGTAGAAGATCTGCATGTCATTTCATTAAGAAAAAAGAACAGAGGAGAGGCAAAGCCTGCTCCTACCAGCCCAACACAGTTACATTCGCATTCACACCACAACCTAGGTTACAACGACCATGACCTCACACCAGTCTAAGCGTCCAACACAAGTGACTGAGCCAGCAAATGATGAAGTAAATAGACAGATGAACAACAGGATTTCAGCAGTTATGTAAATAAAAGTGATAACAAGCAATCAAATTTCTACAGTTATACATCAGCAAAACTGTAGCATCTCCATGAAATTATTGTACCTCCTCTCAAATATTACAAGAGTGGTTGGTTCATCTGAGATCATAGAATGTTTTGTGTTTGCAGGAAGATATGCATAGGAATCCACCTGCACTTATTTAGTAAGCCACATCAGTGCAGAATCAGCAGTAACTTATGCAAAGTGGGTATACAAGGAATAAGTTCCAGAAACGATCAATATTGTGAAAATATTTAAAGCACGAGAATACAAATTTATGAAAGCTACTGAATTTGAATATTTACAACCTCACATAGATATCTCTTAAAAAACTGATAGACTGCATCAGCCTTGGATTTTTTTTCTCAAACATGCAGGAGAGCTGTGTGTATCATTATATTAAGAACAAGAATAAGGGTCTCGGCGACTCAAACAACCCCTTAGAAGGGCATGGATTTCTGCATCTGAAACATATGTAGGACTAATTACATGATGTTGTAAGTTACTGCATCCTATGAGAAAAAGAAAAGGTAAACCAGGAGCAGAAAATTTCAGTTACTTATAAAATTGTATATCAACTGAGGACATCGTTGGATACTCTTCCTTGGTACTCCCTTTGTTCCAAATTATAACATGTTTTGACTTTTCTAGATACATTGCTTCTACTATCTATATAGGCATAGTGTATATCTAAATGCATAGCAAAAAATATGTATCTAGAAAAGCCAAAACAGCTTGTAATTTGGAATGGAGGAAGTAACATATTGAATTGTCATAAACACTAAAGTAGCATTTTCCAGATACAGAAGCTGCAAGCAAAAAAAATGTGGACTAAAAGCTGAATGGGTTAATGGGTTCACCCTCAGAACATAGTGCTGCATTAAGTTATGCCCTTATAGCCTTATGAATCCATCATGTAATGGAACATGGAAGTAGTATTCTTTCGAACCCCAATGCTTAGATTTGTGTATGAGAAATGAGTGTATAAATATACATAATTACTTTGACTATAGATTTAGAAAGAAGAAAAAAAGACAAGCACTCTGATAAAGCCTTACCAGAAGAGAATGGGTAGTTCCAGTCCCCACAGTCAATGAAATGCTCCCTTGTAGTACAAAAACAAGCCTGGAAAGTCGTTCACAATAAGGGCAGTGGAAACCTCAATAAAAAAAAGGGGGGAATGGTCACAGTTCCAAGCCAAACTAAGAGCTGGATACTGCCAGAATGAAACATTAGACTTGTGTGCACATCACTTGTTGCTTAGAGTGATCCATTTCTTGCACTATCAAAAAAGGTAGTAGTTACACGTATGCAATATTGTTATTCTAACTAGTGTTAGTTATGGAACCAACCTTTCAACATCTTTCGGTGGTAGGGATGATTTTGAACCATCTGCACCCCACAAACACTACTTCAGAACATGTCATTATCCAACTACTCGTTTCAGTAACAATTTAAAATAACAACATGTACTAAGGTAAAGAAAATAGAACCACATGTTTTAATTTATTCCTAGCCACTTCAAGGATATGGTAGGAAACAAATATCTAACTTTATAGAAGTAGAAAATCGTATCTGAGCACAATGGAAACTTGATGACTAATAATGAGATCAAATCATATCGAACTATGTGCAACATGACCACAGACTAGAAAATATTGCTACCGGGTCTTGTCAATTGTCATATAAGTTCCCAAAAAGGAATGTATAAGAAAACATATGCAAATATAACTGTTCATATTTCTATCTATGGTTTTGCAAATGGGACAAACAGCATACCTTGCATGTTTGCCAGATACATAGTGAAGTGTGCACCAATAGCTGGACTGATCAAATATGCTCCTAAGGTATTGATCCTAAACAGAGGGTAGATTGTAAAATGCATGGCATTAGCATAGCTTTAGAAAGTGAATAGCAACTGTAAGTGGAAGGAAGTCATACCAATCAGGCAAGGGACTGAAAACATGACTCTCTGGTGTTATTAAAGCATGATCCCTTTTGAAAACACTACGTGTGAAGCCAGGTAAATCTAAAGTTCCAAAAAAGGATCACCATTAGATGGAATAAATAATAATTGGAATTAGGAGCATCAGTATTTGTCGAAACAACAAGACTTAGCTTATAATGAATAAACAATGAGCACAAAAGTAGATAAGCAAACAAGCTTTCATTCTAAGTATGCAGATCAAAGCATTATCAGGGGGAAAAAAAAAAGGTATCGGCTTATTCTGAATGCTTAGCAGGAGGCAGGTAAGGTCAAATATTTTCATATCACCAATGGAAGATGAGAACTGGCATTTCTAGAACACTGGCACTGGCGGATCCAGCAACCTTGGCCACCTGCCTGGGCTCCTCGGCATTCAAGTCGAGGATCAAGTCGACCAGGCCCAATCATTGAGTCTAACCCTCTTCTTAGCCCATTAAATTGCCTGGGCTCCTAAGAATCCTTGGGCCCGCCACTTTCCATCAGCTCAGCTCTGAGGCTTTCCAGATTCGAGAAGTAAATTTATCGTGTAGACACTAGCATATCTCAGCCAATTCATTTCATCTCCACGAAAAAAAAAATCTAAAAGCATGGAGCATAAGACCACCAATTCGATGCCAGCTACACCCGTATTATATTACCATATAAACTAAGTGTGATATAAGTCTATTAACACAAGGTTTATTGCAAGGCTGCAGCTATGAATGGCCAATAAACCTTGGATTTCGATTTATGAAGCTCACTCCAAGCTCTACGCAGAGCAAAATATACACACCACCGGACACTCCAAAAACAAGCGACTCAAGGCTGGTCCTCGATTACGCACCTTGGAGGTGCGTGGGCGCGAGGGTAGGATGGGTGACCTTCCAGTAGAGCGGCTGGCCACCGGAGCACTCGCTCGACGGCTCCGCCGAGCAGAACCCCTCGGCGCCACCTCCGTATCCAGCCGCCGCACCTGCACGGATCAAGTGACAGGCCGCGAAGCGAGTGAGCCAAGGACTTGCGGATGCCACAGTGGCGGCGGAGAGCCCGGTGGGGATGCGGGTTAGGGTTTTGGCGCTATTACCGCATCGCAGCGACGCCAAGAGGACGAAGAGGAAGAGGTGGCGGATGCTCGTCATTTTGTGTGGTGCGAAGTACTCCGTACTTGACCGTGTTTTTGGGATGCAGCGGAGGCGCGGAGTCGGAGATGGCTGGAAGGAACGCACAAGGAAGGATGGTGAAGACTGAAAGAGTGCGGGATGACACACTGTGAGGTCGAAAGATGAGCGCACTC
>Ga0182004_10002938_pt1 | contig 13440 bp, 23 predicted proteins | sample Sormic07211540_1_FD_120479 | JGI IMG/M metagenome (GOLD analysis project Ga0182004, IMG submission 120479) | Endophyte microbial communities from Sorghum bicolor roots, Mead, Nebraska, USA - 072115-40_1 MetaG | ecosystem: Host-associated > Plants > Roots > Unclassified | place: USA: Nebraska...
ATCCAGGTTCGGCCGCCGAGTTGGCGTAATACCTACGTCCTGCGTCTGGTTGTATTGATTTGTGTTGAGAGAATAATCATGTCCTAGGGGGGTCCCTTGCCTCTCCTTATATAGTCCGGAGGGTAGGGTTACAGATCTAGAAACTAATCCTAGTCGGTTACAATTGCCATAGATAGTTCGATATCAATTTCTATTCTAACCGACTAGAATCTTGCTTGATCTCCATGTCTCGTTTCCTTGCACAAAACTCCGAGCTGTCGGATCAAGCCTCGAACTTGTCTCGTAATGGGCCAAGCCTCCTGGCCCAAGCCTAGCCGTAAGGGTATAGGGGTTTATACCCCCACAGTCCCGCAATGGATACTTTTACTCTTGATGAATTTTTGGAAGTATTTTTTATGCCTTTATACTCAACATATAAGACTTTTATGCTTTATATGTCTTGCAGCAACAAATCGGTGCATCGGCAAGAGCCCAAGATGTTCAATCATTGGGTGCCGATACCCACAGCTAGCAGTCACCAAAGCTCAACCCAAGCGGAAGGCTCCGACAAGCACCAAGTCTCAGCCAAAATGGTAGAAAGCAATACCATCCTCTCCACCTCAACCAACACCTCAAAGTCAAGCCGAACCGGCCAATGCACCTAAGGAGACAATTGACCCGTCTGACCAAGGCACGTCATCGGTCGTCGTTCCCGAACAAACGACTATCACTCCAACTCAAGGTAAAATATTGATCATCCATTAAGTTACTATCGATGAACTTTGTAAAGAAATTATCATCATTGTTAGCGCTTTAACCGATTTTGCAGCTGACGATATCCCATCGGCAGATCCAGCTGATCAAGGCATAATCCAAGTCGTATCTCCTTGCCAAAGGCAAGAGATTGCCCTGAAACTAGTAAGCCATCTGGTTTGACCGATTCTGCATTATCCATACTTAACCTTGACTAACTTATCTATTTTCTATCTTTTAGGAACAAGACTCCCCTAATAGCCTATTCTCTTTCGCCATCGACATCTCTGATGACGAAGCAGAAGAAACAAGCTCATCACTGGCGCTTGAGGTCATACCGATAGAAGTCAAATCAAAGCTTTAAGACCTATTGAGTTTGCTGCAACAAAATACAAGTCAGCTAGTGGACGACTCAGACCCAGGAAAGTCATTTTCAAAGCAATCTGCGGTCAAGTCCCTGCTGATGTTGAGGAAGCGCTCTTCCAAGCTGCTCATGTGGAGAGTCGCCAGCTTCAATATCAAAAGGCCACTCAATGTCTTGCCGACAGAGCTGCCCAAGCTCAACTCAAGGAAGAGATGATACAAGTGAAATCATCACCAATGAGAAGCACAAAAGCATCGGCAATTTGCATGTTTCAGGCACTGAGTTGAAGCAAAAGATTTCAGATCTGTCGGCAAAGAGAGAAGCTCTACTAGCTGAACTCAAGCCGGTTGAAGAAGCATTAACTCAGGCTAAGCAAGAAGAAAGCTAGCTACCCGACATGATTAAAAGTCTCCAGCAAGAAAGGGACTCTCAAGCCCGTAAAGCCCTACTAATGAAGAAGAAGCTCAAGCCAGTGGAGGGCTCAGCCAATGAAGACACTAAAGAGATAGAGGGAGCCAATCAGATTCGCCTGCATGAGATATCGGCTATCTAGATTTTGCTAAACTTCTAAATTTCTCCATCAGCACTATGTCGCACCAGCTCTTCTATAAACAGTAGTATTTTGTCTAGTCGATAGGATTGTTATCGGTACTTAAACTTCTTATGCATCGACCCAGGTACTGGGTAGTACTTCTTTAAATACTTCCCATTTAAGGCTCTAGGAAATTCAACCCCTTTGAGGGTTTCTAGGATGTATGTATTGCCAGGAGTAGATCAACTTATCCGATAGGGACCTTTCCAATTAGGAGACCATTTACTAAATTTCAAACTTTTAGTCCCAATCGGTAGAATTAATTTCCAAACTAAGTCTCCATCGGCAAACTCCTTAGCTTTTACTCTTTTATCATAGCATCTAGCTACTCTCCTCTTATTTTCTTCAATGCTAATTAGAGCTTTCAACCAATGACCTGCCAAATCTTCCAATTCATCTTTCATCAGAGTAGTATAATCATCGATAGTTAACTGATCTTGAGAGGATATCCGCCTAGAGCCAGTTTTAATTTCCCAAGGTAACACTGCATCGTGCCCATATACCAGCTGATAAGGTGACACTTTAATTGCACCATGGCATGCCATCCGATAGGACCACAGGGCTTCATTTAACACCGTATGCCATCGTTTAGGGTTTTCTTCAATCTTACGCTTGATATGTTTAATGATCCCTTTGTTAGAAGCTTCAGCCTGCCCATTGGCTTGAGCATAATAAGGAGAAGAATTTAAAACCTTAATTCTCATACCGATTGTGAATTCATCAAACTCCCCCGATGTAAACATAGTACCCTGATCGCTAGTAATCGTCTGAGGAGTACCGAATCAGTAGACAATATGCTCCATTACATAATTAATCATGTTGGCCGATGTCACCTTTTTCAAAGGAATAGCTTCAACCCACTTAGTAAAATAATCAGTGGCAACAGGAATAAACTTATGCCCTTTGCTTGATGGCGGATAAACCTGACCGATAAGATCAATAGCCCATCTCCAGAACGGCCAAGGTTTGATAATAGGATTCATGGCCAATGCAGGCGCTCTCTAAATATTACCAAACTTTTGACATCCTTGACACCCTTTGAAGTATTTAAAACAATGTTCAAGAATAGTTGGCCAATAATATCCATTTCTTCTAATCATCCACTTCATTTTAAAAGTCGACTGATGTGCTCCACATACTCCCTCATGAATTTCACCCATCAAACTTTTTGATTCATCATCACCAAGACACCTGAGTAAAACTCCATCCAAAGTATAATAATATAGCTCATCATCGAGGAGTACATACTTAGTGGCTTGAAATCTAATGCATCTTTCAACTTTCTTAGATGGGTCTTTCAAGTAATCGGTAATTTCTGTTCTCCAATCATCGGCATCGATTGCCGATGTGAGCAACTCTAGGATAGGCCGATATCCCGAGGTGTGTTGAGCTAGCCGATTGGCTTCCTCATTATGTAATCGGGGAATATGCTCCAGACGGAAATCCTTAAATCCTTTCAACAATTGCAAACATCTTTCATAATATAAAACTAAAACCTCACTTCGGCATTCATAAACCCCAATCGACTGATTTATAACAAGCATAGAATCACTAAAGATTTCAAAGGCATCGGCATGAATTTCCCTCAGTAACACCAACCCTTTTACCAAAGCTTGATACTCAGCCTGATTGTTTTTCTATGTAGCAACAATCGATAATAAAAACTCATACTTCTTCCCTCGGGGAGAAATTAGCATTATGCCGATACCTGCTCCTTGATCACATGTAGATCCATCAAAGAAAAGCGTCCAATGAGCAACTTCTAAAGAACCCACTGAACTGCAATGTTGGGTGACCAGATCGGCCATAACCTACCCTTTGACTGCCTTGGCCGATTCGTAACGTAAGTCAAACTCTGATAATTCCATAATCCACTTGCCGATTCTACCACTCAAAATCAGCATTGACAACATGTATTTGACTACATCATCTTTGCATACGATAGTATATTCGGCCGATAGCAAATAATGCCTCAATTTAGTACAACAAAAGTATAGACATAAACACAATTTCTCAATAGTCGAATACCTTGTCTCAGCATCCACCAATCTTCTGCTTATATAATAAATTACACGCTCTTTCCCTTCAAATTCTTGGATAAGGGCTGAACCGATAACAGTGCCATCGGTCGACAAATACAATTTGAAAGGTTTGTTGTGCTGAGGTGGAACTAGTACTAGAGGATTTACTAAATATTGCTTAATCTTATCTAGGGTCAACTGCTGCTCGGCTCCCCATACAACCTCCTGATCAGCCTTCAATTTGAGTAAAGGACTGAAAACCTTGATCTTACCCGATAGATTGGATATGAACCTCCTGATGAAATTAATCTTGCCGATCAAAGATTGGAGCTCAGTTTTATCGGCAGGAGCAACTACCTTTTTGATTGCATCAATGTATCTCCTACTAATTTCAATCCCCCTCTGATGCACCATGAAACCCAAGAACTGGCTGTCGATATACCAAATGCACATTTATTAGGATTCATCTTTAAACCATGCTTCATTGTACACTCAAGTATCTCTGTAGATCGGCTAGATGTTTTATAAAATCTTCAGACTTGACCACAACATCATCAATGTAGATTTCCACCAACGTGCCGATGAACTCATGAAAAATAAAATTCATAGCCCTTTGATAAGTAGCACCGGCATTTTTCAAACCAAAAGTCATAACTATCCATTCAAACAAACCAACATGACCAGGACACCTAAAGGCAGTCTTAGGAATATCCTCTTTAGCCATGAATATTTGATTGTACCCTGCATTGCCATCCATAAAACTAATAACCTGATGTCCCGCTGTAGCACCAACCAGTAGATCAGCAACTGGCATCGGATAGCCATCCATCGGTGTAGCTTTATTAAGATTTCTAAAATCAATGCATACGCGAAGTTTTCCATTTTTCTTGTAAACAGGAACAACATTGGAAACCTACTCCACATATTGACACTGCTGAATAAACTTAGCTTCAATTAGCTTGGTTATTTTAGCCTTAATATCAGGAAGAATATTAGGGTTACATCAGCGAGCCGGCTGCTGATGTGGTCAACAATCGATCGGTCTAATCCAGGCATCTCAGTATAATCCCAAGCAAAACAATCTTTATATTCCTTTAACAAATCGGTCGATTGTTGCTTACACTTGGAATCTAACTTAGCACTAATAAAAGTAGGCCTTGGCCTATCACCAGTACCAATATCTACTTCTACTAAATCATCAGCCGATGTGAACCCCTGTCCTAACTATCCATCATCGGCGAATCTATCCATTAAAACTCTTCATCAAAACCGACTGCTTAGATCGGTGGTATCTCATAATCGGCAACCCTGAGGAAATCTTTCTCCCAAGCTTCTCCTGATATGCACTTGGTTTGCTCATAGGTATCTGACTCTGTCGATGCAATGATATAAGAAGAATCACCAGGGACGACTTCCATTTTATCTCCAACCCACTGCACAAGGCATTAATGCATTATAGAGGGAACACAACAATTTCCATGAATCCAATCCCTCCCTAATAGCAAATTATATGCGCCTCTACAATTGATAACAAAGAATGTTGTCAGTAAAGTTTTGCTGCCGATGATCAATTCAACGCATACAGCCCCTTTAGCTGGTGACACATTGCCTTCAAAATCCTTCAGCATCATATCAGTCTTGCTCAAGTCTTGATCTCCTTTACCAAGCTTCTGATACATCTCATAGGGCATAGTATTAATTGCAGCCCCTCCATCAATAAGAATCTTAGACACTGGCTGCCCATCAACTCTGCCCTTAACGAATAAAGCTTTAAGATGCTATCTTTCATTATCGGATGGCTTCTCAAAAACAGCCATCATTGGGTCAAGTGCTAACTGAGCTATTTGATCAGCGATGTTAACTTCCTCGTCATCACTGGAAGGTGCAAAAAATTCCATCGGCAACAAGAATACCATATTGACAGCTGCCGAAGGACCTTTCCCCTTGCGATCCAACTGCTGCCGATTTTTAGACTTAGAAGAATTTTCTTCTCTATACAAATTTTCCTAGCATTCCTGTTGCATCCTCCATTGCGTCCTTGTCAACCCCTCTGACACCATCGGGGAAGTTTGGTCTTCCAAACTGGCTGATAGTGAACTTCACGCGTTGACTCTACATGGCGTATATTAGGATCTCTATAGAATATTACCTCATCAGGAACTCTTGCATTTGCCATTTCCTCAAGTTATTCTTGATTTCATGGAAAATAGCCGACACATCTGCCCAACCGTTCATGTACGTTAAGCCTACCCCCCAGCCGATCATGAACTGATGTTCTTCTTGTAATCGGTCCACTAGAATGTCTATCATCATGCTGGAACCTCTGATTTGACTGATCGTGCCGATGGTAACCATTACATTTGGGACAATCATCAACAGTCGGCAGTTTGATACCTCGTTCAGAACAGTGAACAAAGAATGGGCCAATGCCAGTGATCTTTATGCCGAGTCCACTCTTCCTGACACCTCTCTTCTTGTTGACGTCAATGCCGATCTTCATGCTGCTGCCAAGTCTCTCGTTGCCGCCTATGGGTGATCATGACACCAGACCTAGGAGGCCATCCAGAACTGCTGCTTTCCTTCAATAGGCCCTTTCCTTTTGCGTCATTGGTAGTTATCTAATGCTGGGGATCTACCGATGCGTTCTTCTCAGCAATTTCTGCTGTTAGGACCTTAGTCTTGCCCTTGGCATCTAACATGTTCGTGGAAAAATGGTGCGGATCAATTTTCATCGGCTTCTGAGTTTTGGAACTATCAAACTTGATTTTCCTAGATTCTATAGCCAATTGCAATTGTTGCCTAAACACTTCGCATTCATTTGTGTTGTGTGAAGTTGCATTATGCCATTTTCAATACTTGATCTTTTTCAACTCTTCGGTTTGGTGACAACTTGATCTGCCCTTCCTGAAGCAAGAAATCAAATATCCTAACGGCTACAGTGATATCAAAAGCAAACTTTTCTGGTTCTTTCTGCCCAAAAGGAGAAGACATCAACTTCTTGTTTTTCACCCACTCTGCTAAGCCGATGAGGGTTTCTCGTCAGAATCAGAATCTTCTGCCTCATCGAAAAATGACACCTTTTTATGCCAATTCTTTCTAGGTTCAAAAGCCCTAGTGTCTTGATCAAAAATTCTCTGCACCAGATGTCTCAAACTTTCAAACTCTTGAGAAGCATATTTATCATTGAGATGTGGCAACAAACCTTGAAAAGCTAAATTGGTTAGCTACCGATCATCCAGAACCAGACTGTAGCACTTGCTCTTCACATCTCGCAGTCTCTACATAAAGCTTTCTACCGATTCATCATTACGTTGTCTTAGTCTTACTAAATCGGTAAGCTTCTTCTCATGAACTCCAGAAAAGAAATATTTATGGAACTGTTTTTCTAGATCAGCCCAAGTAATGACTAAATTTAGAGGCAAGGATATAAACAAGGTAGAGGCTGATCCCGACAAGGATGATGAGAACAAACGAACACTTAACTCATCCATGTTAGCATCCTCCTCACATTTAATAATGAAACAATTGACATGTTCCATTGTCGATGTATCATCTTGTCCAGAGAACTTAGTAAAATCTGGCACTTTGTACCAATTTGGAAGGAGAATCAGGTCATATGCAGAAGGATATGGCGCCCAATAAGAGTAAGTATTAACCTTGGGTTTTATTCTAAACTGATCTTTCATGATCTCTGCTATCTTATCAGCCCAATAAGCATCGCCATCCTGCCGATGTGCTGGCTGATGTTCTGACACCTACCGATATGCTTCCTCGTGCCTCTCTGGTACGTGATCTCTAGCAAACAACATATTAGCCATTGGCTGTGGCCCTCCAATCTGCTGAGCAAGATTCATCGGTTGAGCTACTGGTGGTTGATTCTGAAATCCAACCTGCATGTGACCCTGCTGAACCCCTGGCAACTTGGTGATTTTGCTATGCTGTATGTTGAAAGAGTAACTGTCCCAGCCAACAATTATAAGCATTCATCAGCACAAAACTCACCGATGGCTGGTAATTAGCTGTCATTGCTGGATTGACATACCCTGCCTGAGACATGAACCTCTGTTGCGTCGGCAATGGATTTGCCGATGAGCTTGCATTGGGTACTTGAAATGTTGGCATCTAAAAATTCCCAGCGACTGGTTGTACAGTAGTTGTCATGGAATATTGAGGCACTTGGGTCATCGATAAAACTGGAGGTGCCGATGGCATGGGAGCTTTCCCTGCTGCATCAGGTGTCTGAGATAATCCGGAATTATTTGCCAAAAACTTCGGAGGCATACGATATCCCCACCAATTAGGAGGAACCTGACTATTTTGAAATATAGATCCTAACATAGCCGATGCCGATAGATCTGTGTTGAGCTGAACCCGCCCTCATCTCGTCGTACTCGGAGGAGACGTGACTTCTGTACCCGCAACGGCTGAAGGAGCCGATGGAGCTAGAACCGATGACAATCCTTGCTGATGATAGGCTGGGCCATGGTGCCTATCCCTCTTTGAAAGTTCGGATCACGACATTGTAAACGGTGTTGGACAACACATTGGAATGGTTAATCAAAGCATGATTAATTGCATAATTGACCATCTCTTGAAGTTTACCAGGATTAGGGTCGAAGGTAACCTGCCAAGGCAATAGAAAATCTTGCTTCTGGATGACCTCCCCACTCCTGTTTAGGCTGAAAGATTTCAGACAAAGCTGCTTGTATGAGCCTTTTCCATAGCTTGCTTCTATTCTTCCTTGAGATCGGCCTCTGTCACACTGATGACATTATCCGCGTCGAGTTCAGCACTAAGCATGTTGATCTTTGTTGATTAGTCCCACCAGGCATGCCAAAAGATGTGTTGATGCAAAAATAGATCTGCAAACATAAAGGGCTAATACCTGATTTCGATATCAAGGCATGCTAGTCAATTTGACCTATTAATCGACAAAGGTGATAACTTGAATACTTTGGTCCCAACAACAGCGATGCACCCGGATGTCACGGCCAAGAGGTACTCACGCAGAACTTGAGAATTGTTGAGTGTAACTCGACAAATCTTTGAGAACTCGTAAACAGAAAAAGTATGCAAATTGACGAAGTCGTTGAAAAGTAGATGTAAAAGTAGAAGTAGACTGTGTTTGATATTGAATGATATACCTCATTACATTGCTGCTAGGTCTATATTTATATCTAGGTCTAAAGAGTTACAACCAAATACGACTAGGGCTCAACTAAAGTAAACAAGACTCTTACATTTAAGGCATATCCTAATATAGAAAGAAGAAAACAACATATATCTATTTCTAAGTCCACCTCGATCACGATGACATCCCCATCGGCTCCTGCTCCATCGGTACACCACTTCACCTGCAGCAGTCTTCACATCTCCCCTCATCGGCATCGGCAATCACAAGCTCTATTGGCAACAATCTTCGAATCGACAAACACCATCCTTGACCCTATCCTGAATTTGAACCAAACGAACCCCTCTTACCGATTATCACCTCCCATTGGCACTAACATTTATCGGTGGATTCCATCAGCATTCTTCTACTGGCACAATACAATAACCTCCCTGTTGCCAATCGGTTCTTCTTAATCATCTTGACCCATATCCAAAAACGGTGTCAACACAACCCACTTGGAGACATAATCTACTGCCACCAGGATATACTCATAATTCTTTGACGGTGGGAATGGCCCCATGTAGTCATCCCCTAGACATCAAAGAGCTCTATCTGGAGATTGTTGATGAGTGGTATGACATCCCTTGAATTGATATTACCATGTCTTTGACACGGGCCACATCTTCGAATAAATTCTCTTGTGTCTTCATACATTGTTGGCCAGAAGAATCCACACTGCCATATCTTGGCCTCCATATGGTAATGAATGATATCTTTCAATTATTTGATTCCTTCTTCAGCTGGCACACACCTTCTGAGTAAGCTATTAGAGCATACTCAGAAAGAGGTATGGTTCATCCCATATGTGAGAACGGCTCTCCTGGATTAGCTTCCTTTTGTTGCTTCCTGGTGGTACATAACCTGTAACCGTAAAATTAACAATATCTGCATGCTAGGGGTCAGATCTGTTGATTTCATAGAGCATGTCGTCCTAGAGTGAGTTGTCAATGGGTAGTTCCTGTGGATTCTCAAATTGCATTCTACACAAATGATCAACATAGTAGTTTCTACTCCCTTTTATCTTTTACTTCTAAGACAAAAATTCTTGGAGTAATAAAATCCATCTTTATCAAATGGGGTTTAGCATCTTTCTTAGTGAGTAAGTATTTTAAAGTAGCATGGTCAAAATAAATAATTACTTTAGCTCCCACTAAGTAAGATCTAAACTCATCAATAGCAAAAACAACAGCTAGGAGCTCTTTTTCAATAGTAGCATAATTAAGTGAGGTCCTGTCAGAGTTTTGCTATCATAAGCTATTGCATGATGCTTTTTATCTTTAGTTTGTCCTAATACTACCCCCATAGCATAATCACTAGCATCACACATAATTTCAAAAGGTAAAGACCAATCAGGGGGTTGAATGATTGGTGCTGAGATGAGTGCTTTCTTAAGAATTTCAAAAGCTTGTAAACATGCATCATCAAATTCAAAAGAAACATCCTTAGCCAATAAGCAAGTAAGAGGTCTAGCAACAAATGAAAAATCTTTTACAAACCTACGATAAAAACTAGCATCGCCAAGAAAACTCCTAATTCCTTTTACATTAATAGGCGGAGGTAAATGTTCAATTACTTCTATTTTTGCTTTATCTACCTCAATGTCTCTTTCAGACACTAAGTGTCCTAGAACTATTCCTTCTCTAACAATAAAATGACATTTTTCCCAATTATGGACTAAGCGCTTTTCTTCACACCTTTGTAAAACCTTATCTAAGTTTTCTAGACAATTATCAAAAGTTTTTCCATAAACAGAAAAAATCATCCATGAAAACTTCCATAATCTTTTCAATCATATCAAAAAATATAGACATCATACATCTTTGAAAAGAAGCAGGTGCATTATATTACCCAAAAGACATTCTATGATAGGCATAGGTTCCATAGGGATATGTAAAGGTGGTTTTCCTTTGGTTATCAGAATGGATAGAGATTTGGTGATACCCTGAATATCCATCTAAGAAACAAAAGAAGGAATGGTTAGCTAACCGCTCTAGCATCTCATCAATGAAAGATAATGGAAAGTGATCTTTCTTAGTTGCTTTATCTATACACATCCGCCATCCTGTTACGGTGCGTTGAGGGATTAACTCATTCCTCTCATTTTGGACAACAGTCATACCTCCCTTTTTAGGTACAACTTGAACAGGGCTTACCCACTCACTATGCGGCATAATATAAATGATGCCTGCATGCAATAGTTTTAAAACTTCCTTCTTTACAACCTCTCTCATCGCATTATTGAGTCTATGTTGGGGTTCTCTTGATGGTGGAATATTAGGATCTATAGGAATGCGATGGGTGCACAAAGTAGAACTAATTCCCTTAAGGTCCTGGAGTGAGTAGCCAAAGGCTGAGTGATGTTTTTCTAGGACTGCCATTAGACAAAGAGTCCGCTCTTGAGTGAGTTTATCACTTATAATGACAGGAAACTCTAGATCATCACCTAGAAAAGTGTATCTAAGACCTGTTGGTAAAGGTTTAAGCTCAATGGGAGGTTTAGGTGGTACTACAAACTCATCTAAAGGTTCTTCCTTAGAAGGGTCAGCTTTTTTTCTATGAAGAATCTAGCTTCATCTTCTAATCCTGGTTTGGCTAAAAAGTCTAAGGATGCAGCTATAAATTCCTCCAACGGGTCTTCTTGTGGATAAGGTTCGGTCCTTGCGTTTAAAGAGTGTGAGATGGACAATGGGAATTGAAGTTTCTTGCCTAAGTGAATTTTTAGCTTCTTAGATTGTCCTTCATAGAAAAGTCATCTAAAAGGTTGTCCTATCAACAGGTCAAAGTCCCATGTGTTAAAGATATAAAATCTTAAATGTACTGGGGTTCCTTCTACCTGAATGGGTATGATGTGTAGGATTCCTAAACTAGGGATAATATATCCTGAGAGACTTCTCATGAATTTTATTGTTGGGATTAATGTCATGTCTTGTATTAAATGTTCTGCAAGAGACATAGACATGGTATTTATTCCCACAACTGGATTATAGATAGCATTTATTTGATCTGTATTGATTATGCAATGAACAGGAATAGAAGATGAATCTAAGCGAATTATTTCAGTGGAAAGTTCTGATTCTTCTAACCATTCATTACTTATAACAGATACTAATTCTCGTGAGGTTCTTCTAGAGGGAATATCCTTAAGGTGATCAAAAGACTCTCTAGAGTTTCTCTGTGGCCTCTTCACAGAGTGATAATTTAAAACATTTCTAAATTCAATAAAGAGATTAGGTTCTATCTCTAGCATAAAATCTGGAATTTCTTCTTTTTCTTGCTCTAGACATGTGTTAGCTAAAGTAGATGGTGTGTCTGGCAAAGGGTTTGTATCAGCTAACTAGGGTTTAGGCTCTACTTCTAGGAGGCAATCTAATTCAGTGGACAGGATTTGATCTAGGATTAATCTTGCTTTCTCGGAAGAGACATGAAAGAAAGATCATCCTGATGTAGTGTCGAGCAATTTTCTACTTTCTCTACTCAGAACTTTATAAAAATGTTGTAAAAGAATAGAGTCTCGTAGACTAAGGTCTGGGCTGGATGCTTAAAGTGTAGTAAATCGATTCCAGGCTAAAGCTAAGGATTTTTTAGATTCTTGCTTTATAGAGAGAACCTTGACTCTAAGATCGATGATTTGGGAGATGGATAGAAATCTAAGCAAAAGTTAGAACATAAAGATCCCCAATCTTTTTGTTGCTTACCTATGCTTCTATCATAACATTGTCTAGCTTTTCCTTTTAATGAAAAAGGAAATAGCTTCCAATGGAGAGTTTCATTAGATATGCCTTCAATGCGAAGACAGTCACATATTTGCTCAAAGTCTCTAATGTATAGGTAAGGATTTTCATCTCCTTCTCCAGAAAAGGATAGGCTTTGGACCAACGCAATCAACTGTGGACTCAACCTATAGCTACATGTTTGGATAGGTCTCATGTGGCACTAGGCTGGTCTCCATGGGTGCAGAGAACTGAAGGATAGGAATGGAGTTTAAGGTATCCATAAAAGAAAAGGTAAGATATAAGAAAAGGTGTAACAAAAAAAGATAAAAAGTGTGAAACAAGGTAGGGTAAGACAAGGTTATCTAAGCAGACCGTCTTTCTCCTCGGGAACGGTGCTAGAAATGCTTGTTGATATTAGTTACGCACACGAAAGAATCAAAGAGAAATAATCCACAAGCGCACGGATATCTGTGAGCACTTCACCTGGGAGATAAGTCCAGAGTATCGTATTTATTTTTTTACCACTAGGAGAAAGAGTGCAAAAGACTAACCTTTTATCTTACCTACTACACACGGGTTGCAAAACAATATAGTGAGATATAAGCGATATAGAGAGAACTCATTCTTCTGTCTTCTTCTAACTGATGAGGACATCCCAACCAAGCATGCTCCATCTAATTCCACGCCAACCTCTACACCGACTACGCCGGCACCAGCCCAACCCATTGATGGAGCAATTACACGTAGCCGAGCCAAGAAGCTACAACAAGAGGTGAACGCGCTACTTTGTGAGAGTTCTATTAATGTTAATGAGAATATTATACTACCTAAGTGTTCTACTTTGG
>Ga0182004_10002939_pt1 | contig 13436 bp, 10 predicted proteins | sample Sormic07211540_1_FD_120479 | JGI IMG/M metagenome (GOLD analysis project Ga0182004, IMG submission 120479) | Endophyte microbial communities from Sorghum bicolor roots, Mead, Nebraska, USA - 072115-40_1 MetaG | ecosystem: Host-associated > Plants > Roots > Unclassified | place: USA: Nebraska...
GCGCCATCACCAACCTCGGTAGAAACAGCCAGCGAGAGGAGGCATTCAACATCTCTGCTAGTCTGCAGCGGCAAGCATGCCCATGGTTTATTAGGTTCAGATTTTTTAAGCCAGGGCCATCTTACTCTTAGTGTGATGCTTAAAGCTTTCAGATCAGAGATTCCGAGTCCACCTAGCTCCTTAGCCCGACAAACCTTAGGCCACGCGATGAGACAATGTCCACCTTTCGCTTCCTTGCGACCTCTCCACACAAAACCTCTTCTAATCTTATCAATGGCTTTAATTGTCCAAGGAGGAAGATCAATTGCCATGGCTAGGTAGATCAGCATAGCTGTCAGGACATACTGCACTTGAACTACTCTACCTGCCCGTGTCATCAAGTCCGCCTTCCAACCTGGTAGTTGATCCGCAATTCTATCAACTATCGGCTGGAGATGTTCCTTCTTTAGTTTCTTGAGAGACACGGGCAAGCCCAAATACTTGCATGGAAAGTTCATGATTTCACAAGGCAGCAAGCTTTGTATAACAGCCATGTCATTTTCTGAGCAGTGAATTGGCATCACATTACTTTTCTGGACATTGGTCCTGAGTCCCGACGCATCCCCAAAAAGTTGGAGCATGCTTAGAGTCAAGGAGATGTCCTATGCAGCTGGTTTGAGAAACAAGGCCACATCATCTGCGTAGACGGAGATTCTGTGTTGAATTGGTCTTCTAGATATAGGTTGCAGCAACCCTTCCTGAGAGGCCTTTGTAACCATCAGATTCAATACATCCATGACAAGGATAAAAAGCATCGGAGATAGGGGATCCCCTTGGCGAAGTCCTCTCCTATGTTGGATGTAATCTCCAGGGACACCATTAAGGAGAACCTGAGTGGAAGAGGAAGCCAATAGGCCACACAGAATATCTCGCCACCTCAGTCCGAAGCCCAATTTATCAAGAACTTCCAGGAGGAAAGCCCAAGAAACTGAATCAAATGCCTTAGTAATATCCAACTTAAGAAGAATTCTAGGCTGCCTTTGTGAGTGCAAGAATCTCGCGGTCTGCTGTACTAGCATAAAGTTATCCTGAATGAACCTTTTTTTAATAAAAGCACTCTGATTGGGGGAGACCATCCGATCAAGGTGACTTGCCAATCTATTCGCGAGCAATTTAGTCACAAGCTTAGCGAAACTATGAACCAAACTAATAGGTCTGAAATCTTTCACCTGATTAGCCTCTGTTTTCTTGGGGATTAAGGTGATATATGCAGAATTTAGCATCCATAAGTTTCTGAAATCTTTTCCCCAAATAGCCTGCAACGCAGCCATGAGGTCCTCCTTGATTATCACCCAACAAGTTTTATAGAACTTTCCAGTAAATCCATCGGGGCCCGGAGCTTTATCGGATGGCAGGTTTTTGATAGTACTCCAAACTTCCTCAACAGAGAAAGGGATATCAAGATCCTCCAAATCAAACCTAGGCAAATCAAGATTGTCCAAATTAATGGTTCTGCTCCGATCACTATCATTTCCAATCAAGTTTGAGTAAAAGTCAAAAATTGCAGCAGCTTTCTCATCATGATCAGTGAGGATATTATCCCCATCCTTCAGCACAGCAATAAAATTCTTCTTCTTCCTATGGCTCGCATGTCTGTGAAAGAGCCTAGTGTTGGCGTCCCCCTCTTTCACCCAACCTATACGGGACCGCAGCCTTGCCACTGTTCTCAACAGCGAGGTCAAGGCCAAAACATGTTTCTTGAAATTGTTGCGCAACCATAATTCATTGGGCTGAAGCATTCTGCTGTCCTGAGCGATATCAAACTGATGAATAATCTCTTTTGCCATGGCAAGCTGAGAGGAGATATGGCCAATCCTTTTTTGACTCCAGCTTTGGAGGGCCCTTGCTGTTACTTTCAATTTCCTAGACAGCGTCTGTACAGGACAGGGAAGTGGCTGCACTGAACTCCAAACTGTTTCAACCGTTTCAAGGAAACCGTCCCAACGAGGCCAAAACGATTCAAAGTGAAATCGTCTCTTACTTGCAATGTTGTTGTGCAGGCCAAGAATAAGGGGGCAATGATCTGATTCATCCGAGGCCAAGCTCTGCAGCAGGCAGTCAGGAAACATATCCTCCCACTCAAGGGAGCAGAACACTCGATCCAATCTCACCAACGTGGGGGAGGCACTGTAAGGGGAGCTGGACCAAGTGAACTTGCGTCCATGGAGAGGTAATTCGGTTACCGCCACATCATTAATCCACCGTCTAAATCTTCCCATCATAGCTCTGTTTAGGTTACTGTTGTTTTTGTCTCCATCTTTGTAGACGAGGTTGAAGTCGCCTACAACCAACCATGGACCGGAACACTGATTCCTTATATTCCTGAGCTCCTGTAAAAACTGAATTTTCTCTTGATTACCTTGGGGACCGTACACACAAGTAAGCCACCAAGGAGGATTAGAGATTGGACAAAACTGCACCGACACACTATGATTGTCCACTCGGCTAGCTTGGACAGGACCTAACCCACTTCTCCAGGCAATCAGGATACCTCCACTAGCACCGACTGAAGGTTGAAACACAAAATTGTTGTCAAAATCGCTTCCAAGCATAGACAGTATAAACTGCCAGGATATGTCTATCTTCTTTGTTTCCTGGAGACAGAGGATGTCAATTCTTGCTGAATCAACAAGCGCACGCACTGCATTGCATCTTGTAACAGCATTTAACCCCCTTACATTCCAAACTAAAATGTGTGCAGGATTCATTTGGATACAGGTAGATAACGACCAGCGACCTCTAAAGAAACAGGATCAAACAGGACAGTCCACCATCCCAACAGCAAAATCATCCTCAGTTGGTGTCCTACCAAACAGAGCCGCCAACGCCCTTGTATGAGAGGGTGTGACATGCTGGCTGAAGCGCCTGGCGTAATCATCAAGTAGTTGTTGGTCTAATTGCACCTTCTCGTCATCAACCTCCAAATCCAGAGCCCGCATTAGACGCTTCAACAAATGAGTGGGACAAGCCATTGGCTTTTCAGCACCCAGTCCAGCAATTCGCCGACTACGACGTGGAGCTTCACTAGGGGGTGGTATCTTCTTCTTTCTTCTCTTGCTGATGTGAGGAATTGGAAGAAGGCCATTGGGGGACTTTGCTATTTTCTGAATGAAAGCTGTGGTTGGACTGAGGGGTTGTGAAGGAGATGTAGCTCCAATATTCCTGCTGCTCCCCTTGAACCGGCGACGCGAGTATACTTGCAAGGAAGGCGTGGACTCCCCCATCTGGAACACTGCCGAGGATCTCCCCCCCTCCTGGTGGCCATCATCAGAGGGGAGCTGAGCGCCGGTGGACGGAGTCGCAGCTGTGACATCAACGTCCCCAGAACCCCGAAGAGAGGTCCTGTGCGGAGCCACAGCCGCCACTGCCACGTCAACCGACTCAGCCAGGGGAGGAACTTGGAGCGGAGCCATGGCCACGCCGATCTCGTCGGCAGTCCCCATCGGAGAAGCGCAGAGCGCCGTCAGAACCGGAGCCAGCAGAGGGATGTCATCCATCAGCGGAGAGGAGGAAAGCCCCTCACGTACACATCTTGGTGGGCTTGAGATTGGGTCCAGCAACTCGGGTACTGTAGCATCTGGGCTGTTATGAGAATTTATATGCTGGCAGACTGGGCTGAAACCAGATGGAAGGCCTGAAGCATGCGCCAAGGCAGAGCCCATAATCTCAGGGGCTTCAGATGCAGCAGCAACCTGCACCATGGAATCGGCATCAACATCCGACAGCTCAAAGGAACATCGCAGCATCTCCGGGATCGCATAACCTTCCCAAAACCTTGGCACGATAATCGTGGCTGCCATATCATCAATAGGCCCCAGCGGAACCGAGGCAGTCGAAGGTAAAGAGGGCGGCTGCGTCGCCTCGGGCACAGGAGCCTGCTGACCGTCAATCGTCGCATCGGGCACGGGAGCATGCTGACCGTCAACCTCCTCCGCCACGTGGTCGACAGGGACCGGGCCAGAGCTTTGCCGCCGGAGCACGGAGACCCGAGGGGTGCCAACCCGAACGTTGGAGTCCTGGGCAGCAGAAACCGGCGAGGCAGGGGCCTGCCGCCGGCGTCGGCGACGCCCATGGTCTGGATCATCACGCGGCGGAGGTGGAGATGGACCATCCCTAGGCCCTGACGACGGAGCCAAAGCAGAACGGACCTTAATCTCATACTTCAGAGCACGCTTCAATGGAGGAACCTCATCTTCTATCACAGGGGGCTCAACGATGATCAAATCCATCTCCCCCGGGATGAGCTCGGGCTGGGAACACCAGGCTTTGAAACGGAAGGAGGAATAATCACGCCGGTCGACAGTATCAGGATGAAGCTCACGCACCCATCCCCACTCATCCATCAAGTGTTCCGCTGTCTCGAGCTCCCAGGCATGCGCTGGAATGCCTCGCAACTCGACGTCGACGAGCGAGGGCAAGATCATGGCAGTCGAGTTTCTGAACCGGGACCAGCGTCGGAAACATAGGGTGAACGGCGGAATCTTCAAGGGCTGCCCATTGTTGTAGATAAGCGAAGTCGTAACTTCGTCCGGGAGAACCATCAAACCTTCATAGCGACTCAGAACTTCAGAAGATGAAACTCAAGCGCCTCAATCGGGAGTTCATAGTGCCGAGCAAGCTCAGCCACCAGAACATCGACCGAGAGGTTCGCCGAGTCATCAACGACGATCAAGACAGAGAGCGCCTTGGAAAGCTCCTCCTCGGCTCTGGCCATTCTAGCAGAACGGTCGATGATGCGCCGGTGACGAACAGGGGTACCGGCAGATGGGACCTGATCACCAGCAGCAGCACTGGCTTCGGGAGACTCGCCACTATCGTCATCCGCCTGACTCGGAGGTCCCCCTTGATCAGCGGCTTCGGAGCGACGCCGTTTCCTGCTCCGTCGCCGCCGCCGCCGTCTTTGTTGCATGCCTTGACCATCCGCAGCACCAGAACACTCCCCGCCGGCTGCGGACTTCATCGCTTCCACAGCAGCCTTGGGAGCTTTCGGACGCCAGACGAGGAAGCCCCGCGGCTCCACCGAGGCCAGAGCCTGACCCCCGCGGACACAGCAGGAAGCCCGGTGCCCAGTCTGGTGGCACTTGAAGCAGCGAGTTCCTTCCCGGCAAGCCGCCGCACGGTGAGAAGGCGAAAAACAGTTGAAGCACCTTCCCCTAAGGTTGACTGGGACCGGCCGACGAGGACCTCGCAACTCCTTCAGACGCTGCTTGCGGGCGCGGCGGCTCTCATACCGTTGCCAGCCGCCAGCATCGGGGCCGTTAGAGACAGAGACCACCCTGGTGAGCGCCTTCAGAGACGGCGGAGCCTTCTTTACCGCCGAAAGCACCGCAACAGCACCTTCGGAAAGAAGGGCGTCGCGATACGAGGGACCACCCGAAGACGGGGCAGGGCTAGCGTCGTGCCATCGCTCGACCTTGGAACGACCACCCTAGGACTGGGGAGGGGAAGAGGCCGGCGCCTGGGGGGAGGGGGAAGCCTGCGGATGCGAGGCTGGGAGGGTGGCCGTCGGACCTTGGGCAGGTTCCGACGTTGGGCTTGAGGACGACGAGGCGCCGGGGGGTGAGAGGCTTGGAAGCGGAAGCGGAAGCCATCCTTGCTTGCTTTACTGAACACACAAATATGTTAATCTTGGAGAAAGTGTTGGCCTTTGGGCAGTGACAGTATTACTTGCAGAAAGAGAAGGCCAAGTATTAATAAACTGGAGGCAAGCCCTCCTGTGGCTCATTTTGGACCTTTTTTATTACTTATTTGACTAGGCTCTTGAGATTTCCATGTGTTTTTTCGTGCGACCATTTGATTTGCCAATCTTTTTGTATCGATTTTTTGTGTAGTGTGTACTGCTTGTTCAAGCCATGATTTTTGACCTGACGCTCGACCTAAACTTGGTATTTCAGGTTTTGGTTTTTGAAGAAGATTCAGGATTGGAGCTACCTCCAAACAACAATGCTGTGCCTAGAGTTCTTAAGGTGCAGAAGCTCAACAGGTTGGGAGGCTGGAGGTGTCATGTATCACGGTAACAATCTCTCATCTTTGGTTCTATTTCCTTTCACATCATAGAACACGCAGTACTCACATCGTCTTCGTTCCTGTAGCCTTTTTAGACTATAAAGATAGTTTTAGATGCACTTCCAAAGATTGTTATCTATATATGTGTACTGACATAGCAAATGATATATCAGAACCATACTCTGCAATATTGCACTAAACTAAATGTGGCAACTGAGTCTAAATTCTCAAACAAAATCAATCCTGAAGAATTGAAATACAAGCCATAGATTTAACAGAGGTTAGCTCCACCCATAATCAGAGGATAGCTAACTCAGATGGGAATGACGAACCAACCATGAAAGCCCAACATTCTTTTACATTGAGCTCTGATCCTCTTTTTCTCTGTGTGAAAAGCTTACAAACTTGAAAACAAATTGCAGTAGAGAATTCAGGAATAGAGTAGAGCTGGGATTTTAGATAATCTCATTACGCCGCCATCACTAGTCTCTGAATATTACCAGAACAGTTTACACACATGCAGCCAGATGAGGGAGTACTTGCCTACTTGGACATCTCATTTTTTTAAAAAAAATAAATATAAAATTTCTAAAAATAAGAATGATATTAATACTTGTGTGTATATGAGTCTCCCTTAACCGAGCCTTATTTACATGGAACAAAGGTATACATCATATCAGTTATTTTGGACATCATGAAAAACATTGATCAGCTTCCTTTGCATGCTCCTCCCTTTCCACATAAACTTCATTCTTGGTAAGTTCAGAAGCTTTTGCACAACAAAAGCTAATCAGAATTCAGAAGTTGTTTCCTCAATACAGATAACAGAACTCTAAAAATAACTCCTTGACATGTTGGTGATGGTGACAGAGAGCCTCCTTAGCTACGACTGAATGTTTAGGAATGGAGACTCTAGGTTTAAGTTCAACAAAAAACCCATAACTCAGCAGCGTTCCAAAAGAAGTGCAGTTAACAGGAAGACAAAAGGAGAGTAAACAAAGAAGCATAGAGTTATGTGATTAATTAAGAGACATGACCTCCAATGCTAGACTACAGTGATAGATTATTAGATTATTATGTAATTAATGAAGTTACAAAATCCTTAGCCATTTCTATGTAATAACTTTTAATGTGGAACAAATAGATGACTTAGGATGCACCAAACCATATCAGTGGTGATCACCAAGAGATTGTATATTCACAGCCCAAGAAAAGTAGAATTTGTTTAGTGCTCAGCTTAACTTGCTTCAACCACCAAGCAAAAATGCTTGTGGGATAACTCACATGAACCCATCACGCCATGTATGCATCCACATCTTTTGCTTAAGCAATGCTCTGAAATTTGGTAAATCTAATAAGATAAAATACTTTATGCACAATGAAACAATCAAGAGATAGATTTAAGAGTTCAAAAATTTCAGAAGTTCTTCAATTTTCTGTTAGGCTTGTGTGTAGACATGGGTAAATCTAATAATATAATTGATGCTGGCAAGAAGTCTCTTGAGGTCTGAGTTGCTTTCGACTACAGCTAGCTTGATAATATATATGTCAACCATCTTTAGTGCCATGCAGCTCTGCCCTCAGCATATCATCCATGTACATATTTATGTGTTCTTATTATTTGTGTGGTTACAACTTATAATGGTTTATTTGCGATTGTATTGTCAAAGATCAACTTTTGTGGAGTAGAATTCTATCTAGGAAATAAAAGTTACCATCAGGTTTGTCTCTTTTATGAATGGCAGATTATGAATTTGTCCCATTACTGAAGCTATCAGTTTAACTATATCAACTATGTGGAGGCTAAACCATCTCGTTCTTCCTATGTGGAAGCTAAACCAGTTGTTGAATCAAACACGAAAAACACCGATGGAGGTAATAGAACATTATTAACATATCAATACATTTTTTCATTCAATTTATAATGTACAAATATTATTTCACTAACACCGTATTAATTGCAATTCCTAGATATTTTTAAATGGTTTATCAGACTCTACACGGAGATGTTATACACACACTACATGCCAGCTGAAAAATCATCCGTAAATGTTAAATTTATATTTCAAGAACAATGTCGTGTAACATATTTATATTTACCTGAATATTATAATTAAGTTTGCATATACAACCGCCTGTGCATGGTGTTCATCCTGACACCACGCTCTGTGACTGCGAAGCCGCACCCTAAGTGACTGTTAATTTCATAAACTTTATTTTTTTGGATTAAATGTTACTTTAACGTTAGTATCTAATTTTTCAGTATTGTTATCTTATCGTGTGATCCATGTATTTTTAATATAGAATGTTAGCTATCCCGTATAAATAAACAGGCACGTAGAGAAAAATGAAACTATCACCTTGAGATTGGTTGAGAGAAACAATTATTCTTAGTTCACTTCAGTAAACATTTGCATATCAAACCAGTCTCAACAGCGTTTTGTTTCACTGTTTCCAAAATTGTTACGTCAACCTTGTAGACTTCGATTGAAAAATGAAAATTAGCTCTCTCAAGCTTCGTTTAGATAGCTTTAGATCGGCGGGGATTGGAGTGGGCCTCCCATGGAAGCGAACTCACACACGTGGATGCACATAAACTACATTTAGGTAATGTCAGGTTGGAAAAAACCACGCTCCCGCCAAGCCGATCCCAGGGAGAAAGAAATATCCTCACCCAAGGCTGAGAATTAGCGTTGCTTACTTCCCGCGACTCGTGCTAGTCACTTGTGACTCCCCCACCACCAACGCTTTCGACCGCGACTCTGCAGCAAGCGAGGGAGCCACCACCACTTGATACAGGTACATGGCTTCCGTCTCCTCCTTGGCCTCATCCCACCTCCATCCCCTTCTCCTTACCCAGTTTCCCTTGTTAGGGTTTGAGTGCACCGTGACGGTGGCGGTATCGATTCCTGCCGGTATCTAGGGAGACGGTGGCAGCTCTAGGTCCTACGGTGTGGATCTCTAGAAGCAACAAGCCAATCCAGCATTAACCATCCTGCATCCAAATGACCAACGAGATTCAATTGATTAGAGCACTAGGTGTGGGTGGGGATCAGGTGGAGGGCAGGGGATCACCCAATCCCACATGATTAGTCTACCTCGTGAGACTGATCTCTCACACTACAAGAAATAAGCTTTACATGACAATTTCCTGGTGGCGTTCTAAAAGAAGTCATAAAACTCTATTATCTGTGACGGTTTATTCGTGAGGTGATACATCTATGACGGCTACTATAATTGCCAAACAAAGCTTTAGTGGGGGAGGTGTCATATTTAGACTCCTAGAAAATGACTTCAGGAAGCTGTCATATTTTGTTCTGTCCTTTCCATTTCCAAATATCTTACCAGTTTCTTATACGGAACCTACTGATCCATTATCTATTTTTCAGCGATAAATACCTATATCCACCATGCTGTATCAGTGGAAATTTCAAAAATATTTGGTTAAAGTGCTACCTGAATGCTTTTAAAGATCTTTGGTTGAAGTGCTACCTGAAGGCTTGTTGAGAACACCACCTTGCTGAAAGACTAAAGATTGACAAATAAACAAAGGTATATACATGTTAATGGAGACTGGATCTCGCTTAACTGTGTACCACTTTATTTCATCAAACTAGCATTTTTATTTGCCTCAGTTGTATTTGTGGTGGTGTCCAGCTTTAATTGTTACATAGGTTTAGAATTAGATTGTGCATACAAAGATTTGTACCACTGTCCAACTTACATTTTGTACACTAAGACTATGTTGTCGTTGATGATGCCAAATGTTTCCTCTATGCTTTTGTTGTAACATGAGTTATAAACTTGCAACATGTCTCTCACTGCTAATATTATTGGTTGCTGCTGTCATTTTGCTTGTGGTTCAGAATTCTGTGCTTGTTCTGTATGCCCGATTATTTCAAGCACAAAAGGCCTAGGATAGAGTTGCATTTGTGTAACACCTGATTTTAAGGACAAAACCAGATATGCACCATATGTGAGTCTTAGAAGCCAAATCTCACATATAGCTACAATTAAGGGGTAATACCAAAAGACAATGCATAAATTATATAACGTACATAATAAATCAGAGATAACCTTAAGCAGCTTACAGCGGAAGATAACTCCAACTTTGGGTATTAACTCCACTCTATAGGATCCAACTGACTGGTTGATCACAAGCCTAACACTCCTTCTGAATATGGGGGAAATAACAAGAGTGAGTTCATGTCGAACTCCACAAGTATAGCAACTAGATTATATAGATGCCACAATCTCATGATCAATGTGACATAAATAATGTAGAGCATTAAACAATAAACAATGAGTGTTTTAACACAACAAGAATCATCACCCTTAATGCAAGAATCCCTAAGGCCACTCATGACCGTGAGCACGGCTAGTATACCAGTTTTAAACACTCTGCAGAGGTTGTACATCTTTACCCATGAGTCATGATTTACCCTTTCGCCCGAGGTGATCAGCCTCTTAAGCCACTACCAAGGAAGGTCGGCAGGGATCACTATGAAGTCTTTCAAAGGTTCCTCTAATAAGTTAGGGTCGCTTGGTTTCATTAGTCAGTCCGTGTGATCCACCCGCAGGAATCCACGGTCTGCTATCCCCCAATTGCGCCACACGGGTAACCGCTAACGAGCTAGAAAAGTTACTCATACTTAACTAAAGCCAGAGCCATTATAGCCCTCATGGTTGCATTGTTGTCCCGGTTATCACTTACGGTATGGATGAAAACGGATCAGATACGGACGGATATCACTGATATCATATTTGTTTTCATATTTCTAGTCAGATTCGGATTTGAATACGAATAATGTCAATCATGTCGGATAAGATATGATTGGATGTCGACATCATAAATATACGATTTAAGTATTCGGATATGGATACGGTATCAGATGTTGAATATTGGGACTCGGATACGGACAGATCTGAACCCCTCTAAATGAATTCGGTCTTGAATACGGTCGGAAAATATCACCGTTTTCATCCCTAACTTACAGATAAATCATCAAGTGGCTAAAAAGTCATTTTTATCGTTTGTTACTTAACATTAATCTAGTCACAAGGTCATGGTCACATAATTAAAACCTAAATGATATACTTGCCTTAATCCAATTGCTCTTGCTGATCCTTTTGGTTCTACTGGTCTTACTTGTTGCCAAGGCTCTGATCTTGATCACCAAATACTACTCACCGTCTATACTCGATTATCGATCATCAACACACAAACAATCCGAGACAACATACACGAATCAAACAAGGTTACAATTAGAACAGTACACCAACAATAGAAAAATAGTATGAAAAGTTTATAAAATGATTCTACGCATCTCTATGATCACAAGGACGTAAAGATCACAAAAAATCGGAGCTATGACGGAGGAGATATGATTTTTCTAAGATTTTCTTTAGAAAAGTACTTAATTAAATAGGGTCATAAAATTAAAAAGTTTCAAACTGGTGAACCAAGGTTACTAACATATAGATCTCGTGAACTCGAATCTAACGCAATTTGAATGTGTCAAATCGGAGTTAAAATGAATATTTTATGAGCAAAAGAAAATTAGTGGCAAACTTATAATTTCCTGAAAACGACTTTGAGTAATACTGGGCCGATTTACATTTTCAAAACGAAAAAAAGTATTTTCTAAAGGCGTAAAGGACTGCGGGTTCCAATATAGAAAAGGGCAGGGTCTCTTTAGAAAAAAATATTGGCCGAAGGGGTATCTTGAGGTCTAGCCATTGGATTAAAAGAGAACGGCTCACATTTGGTTGGAGAGGAGGAGGAGGTGACCACCGGCCCGCTAGAGCGCTTTGGCGGCGGCGCCATGGCCGGAAGCCGGAGCTTCACCAAACGACATTTCCGGCATCGGTTTGACTCAGGAATTGCATGGGAACAGAGGGAAACTCAAGGCGGTCTCACCTAGGGGCTTCACGGGACCGGAAATAGCTCGTGAGTGGCGTGCGTCACGTTTCGGTGGAGTTGAATTCGCGGGCAAAACATAACCGTATGGCAACGAAGATCGGCAATGGCGATGGCGGCTTGTTCTTGTGTTCACTGAGATCCAAATTCGCACACTCGGCGGAGCTAGGGCAACAACAAGAGATAGATGGGAGAAAATGGAGTGCAGAGGAAGTGCCTGGGGTTTTATAGGAGCAAAGGAGATCTTCTACGGGCGAATCGCGTGGAAATTGGGAAGGAAGGCGTAGCCTCTCTCGGTGGTGAGTCCGGCACGAGGAAGGAGAAGATGTGCTGACATATGGGGCCCATTGGGCAGCGACTACCAGAGGAAGGGAGAGGATGGCGCGCTTGCGTGGGCCGAGATGCGGTGTCCTAGGCTTCCTGCAAGTTCTGGGCCGAAGGAGAGAAGGAGAGGGTGCGTGCGGGATCCTTGGGCCGGTTGCTGGGCCAGGCGCAGGGTGGGAGCTGGGCCTCTTAGGGCCAAGACCAGATTGGAGAAAGATTTCTATTTAGAGTTTTCCTTTTCTTTTTTTCTTCTTTTTTTTCAAAGCCTAATTATGAACCAATTTGAAAAGCAATTTAAATTCAGTTTAAACTTTGGTCAAAACCACTCATCACAATAAATCAAATGCAAAAACATGCATGCTCAAACACATTGCTAACTCCTATGACAATTTTTAATTTAATTAAAAATATTATTTTCCTATATTTTCATGAGAACAAAAATAACAAATTAAATTGTTTTTCATCTATTTCTAAAAGAGCAAAATTTAGGGTGTTTTAATTTGTTAGTATAGAGCTTGACTAGTGCATTTCTAGAATAATCCACTTTGATTGTTTCCTGATAAATATATAGCATTTGTTTTTAGAATCTTTGTTCAGAACTAACTTATTTCATATTCACATTGATTTTCAGGTAGCTCCCAAAGATGCTTGGTAGCACATCATATGGACAACAAGCCAATTGAATTCTTAGAGATAAAATCTTAGTTTGTATGTTTGTTTATTTTATACTTGAAAGCCCAAGTTTGGTTTTAGTAATTAATGACACCAAGTTGCTAATGCCTTGTGTTTAAGTGATTTGAGTTAGGCATAGCAACACATGTGATGAAGGTGCAAGGTGGCATGGAAAGGTGTCCACATGATCACAAAGAGATGATGCTTTGAATTCTAGCATAGAACTCTTGTTTGATTGGTGCTTGCTAGAAATAGAACTTGAAAGATGCTTTGAATTCTAGCATAGAGTTTTATTTTCATGTGGTATCTAGACATATAATGTGATCTCACAAGGTATCTTGAGTTTTTGATATATGTCTAGCTACATTGGTGCTAAGGATGGCATATTGGCAACTCCGATTGGTATCACGCTTCAAAGGTCCATTCTATATACCTTAGCATCATTTTGGTAGTAATAAATCTCCCAAAATTCCAA
>Ga0182004_10002940_pt1 | contig 13435 bp, 10 predicted proteins | sample Sormic07211540_1_FD_120479 | JGI IMG/M metagenome (GOLD analysis project Ga0182004, IMG submission 120479) | Endophyte microbial communities from Sorghum bicolor roots, Mead, Nebraska, USA - 072115-40_1 MetaG | ecosystem: Host-associated > Plants > Roots > Unclassified | place: USA: Nebraska...
AAAATGACCGTAGGCAAGCCGCAACTCTACCTCCACCGTACAGAAGTGAATCTAGAAATGCAATTTTTATTTTTATTTTTAGAAATTGCTATTTATCTGTCAATAGCTTTTTATTGAAAATATCAATCTTTTAACCGTTAGATACGAGATCTATAATTTAGATCCCTTCTTCTCTCAAACCTATCTTCTTCCCATAGCCACCCCTTCTCATTCCATAACAACCGCAGCATGGTCGTTGAGGCCACCAGTGGTTAGCCTCGCTAAGGGTCCACTGGTACAGACACCGAGGATCATGACGATACAGGCAGGGCAAGCTCAATTGGTGACGCAAGTTGAGCCCACCGATGCATGTGGGGAGGAGGGTTGTGGCACAAAGGAGAAAGGTAGGGCATGGTCGCTTATCATCGGCGTGGAAGAGGAGGTGGCCGACACATTGAAAGTGGAGGGGCGAGGTCACTAGCATGGAGAACGAAAGGCAATGCATGGTTATTTGCAGTGGCAGGGACGAGACACACGCGTGGTGGAAGCGGAGGTGCAACCGATAGAGACAACGTAGAAATCGATGAAGGCAAGGTGCAAGCTAGGTACATGCCAAGGGGAAAAAAGCAATGGGAGAGAGAGAGAGTAAAATTAGGAGAAGAGAAAGATCTAGACCCTAGATTTTGCATCAAAATGGTTAAAGATTTAACAGATTCTTTGAAAGAAACCTATTGATAGATTAATAACAATTTTCTTTCTTTTTAAGGTCCAAGAGTATATTTTCTTAATTAAATTTAATTTTTTAATCGAAACTTAGCAATGAGTTAGCCTTCCCCTATCTCCGCTCTTGCCACCTTATCTATAGTTGCAAACTACTTGCAATGTATCTTGAGAGGGAAGGCTATGTGTTGGCGTGGACACCATCTTTTCTACGTACTATCTCCTCTATCTATAAAAGAATGCTATTCTAGAATAAATACCAAATTAGAGTATATTAAGTTTGACTAGCTAAAAATAGAAATATATTAATATTTATAATATCAAACAAGTATTATTAGATTCATGAGATATATTTATACTTTCATACCATGTTTTTTAATATCATAAACATTAATTTTTATCAATATATTTGATAAAACGTTAACCAAAAATACATATAAAATTGCATTCTTTTGTGGACACTAGTATGTGGTATATCATGTGATATGGTATATAATGTATATATATGTAGGGTGTGTTTGATAGGGCTTTTGCCCAACCTCACGAAGCTAATTTTCAGCTTTTCTTACCAAATAGGCCCAAATGAAACAACTTTCCCCTAAAAACTATTTTTCATCATGTACAGTGCTATTCTAGGTGAGATGAAAATATTAGCTTCTATCAATTTTCTCAGTGCTATCTTCTTAAAAGTTATTTTATCAAACATTTTTTTTAAAAAACTTTAGCTTCACTGGAGAAGCTGCTTTATGGACTGAAGAAAAAAAACTACTTACTACTAAAACTGCCCTTTTCTGAGGTGAGTGTGACTGTGTGACGAACTGACAGTGACTTTGCAAGTATATCTACTATGTACATCATCAAATCAGGATTGTAGTGTGTAACGAATGAAAGACATTTAACTTTGCAGGGGACCAACTGTCATTTTATTAGAACAGATAACGATTGGTACGATTGGTATGAAATACCAGTACTATCAGCATAGTCGTTATAATTATTAATGCGTAGTAAGGACCGGCTCCAAATGAATCTCAGGCTAGGCCTTGTTTAGTTTCAAAAAATTTTGCAAAACAGATACTGTAGCAATTTTGTTTGTTTGTGAAAATATTGTCCAATCATGGATTAACTAGGCTTAAAAGATTCGTCCCATCAATTCCAACCAAACTATGCAATTAGTTTTTATTTTCGTATATATTTAATACTCCATGGATGCGTCTAAAGATTCGATGTGACGGAAAATCTGAAAAATTTTGCAAAATTTTTTAGAACTAAACAAGGCCTACAACTAGCTGGCTTCTCTTTGTACTGCTAAATATACGGGCTGGGATACATAAGTTGCTGCAGCATCTGGCAGCCGAACGTGGCGATTGGCAACTTGGCAAGAACAGCACAAAACCACGTGAGACAGCTCGGGCCAATGCAACCTTCCCCTTCCACGGTGGAAAGTGCTGACTTGATACCAGCCAGCGAACTTGATGCACTTGTCGGTACAGTAGCACAATTAAAAAAAAATGATGAGGAGCCACCCAATCATCTTAAAAAGAATGAAAGGTACCTATAGTTCGTTCTTGATCTGAATAATATCATCCTGCTACTACGTGCTAATTGTATATATTTTTCTTTTTGGTGTTGTCGTTGGACATCTCAACAGAAAAGGTAGAGGTCCAACTAGCTCTAATTGTTACTCCTCCACAACCGTTTCTGTTTTGTCGGCAGCTGATATGTAAGTGATACTAACAGATGAACTGTCCACTCAGTTTTGTGAGCATCAACGTTCCCTAATCCTATGATCAATTTATAATTAGGACGTAGCAGTCATACACTTGATATGCTATATATTATGGGGGGAAAAAACCAAATAACTAAAACCTAGTACGGTTCTACAATAGAAGTGACATTGATGCATGTTCATAGAATTCATTATTGGCTAAAATTTTTCTAGTGACACATTGCGAGCGCACATTTATTGTTTACCATAATTTGTATTCTGGTCGATTTAGTAACCCTTTATGGATCATTACTCTTGATTAGCAATCTAAATATCATGAAAAAGAAACTTTAAATTTGTTCCAAGTCATATATCTGGATCCCAGTCTTCTAGGTAACACGCTTTTACTTGAACAGTCAAATTGAAAATATCCTACACCGCGAATGACTTTCAATAATCCCTATATGGGATGAAGGGAAAATAAGTCTTAAAATTTTCATGATATAATAAGTAGTATAACCCTTCTGCATGTTACTATTGCATGATTACTCAACCATGTCCTGCACTGCACATCACAGAAACGGGAAAATTGCAAAATAATGAATTGATCCGACAAAAGAAATGCCAATTAAGTAGCAAAATGATAATTTAAAGACCGAACACCACAAGAACAGTTTGTCGCCACCCAGCATAAGCACCTACCGTGACAGGACAAGGAAAAAAAAAAGGTCAGAAAAGCTTTGGTGCCTGCTGGCTAGTGTCAATTTTCTCATGCCGTGAAAAAAAAAAACGAACCCTCCTTGTCACTTGTCAGGTCCCTTTCATGTCAAGCTCTTCTCCGGCTGGCAGGGTGGCGGTGGTTGAAATGGCGCCTTTCCCAGACATGCCGCTCGAGTGCAATCTCCCTTGCAAGCATCGGCGAAACACCCCGCTTTGCATGCCATTATTAGTGCTAATACTAGCAACAATACAAGAAAAGCGGAGGGCTCAGAGCCAAAAAAGCCCATTGTTTTGCAGCCAATCTCTCTCTCCTCCGTCCCTCGCTCGCATTCACACTCACGCAGCACAGCAGCAGCAGCAGCAGCAGCGCACACTGTTCTTGTGCCGAGGAATTATTTATTGCCACCGCATCGAGGTTCATAGTACGGGGAAATTGATTGCTCATTCCCCTCTGCTTCCTGCATCCACCCCACCCCCCCACGCTGTTGAATTTCTTGGGATATTTTCCTCCACTCGGCGGCGCCGGGGCAGCATTTGCTCGCGATTTATAACCGCCCCGCTTTTGCCGCTCCTTTCTGCTTGTCCTTTTTTTCCCCAGTGGGGAGGTTAGCATCCGGCACAAGCAAAGCGCCGGGTTCTTGTCGCAGTTTCTGCACGCGCGCTCGCTTTTTTGGCTGCAAGATCTGATACAAAGAGGAGAGGGAGAGCCAAGAGAGGAGAGGTTCTTGCGTGGAGTTCTTCGGCGATGAGGCCCGACGCCCGTCTGGATTCGGTGGTCTTCCAGCTCACCCCCACCCGGACCAGGTGAGAGCATCGTATAGATCTGCTCATGAAGCGGTTTTGATTCGAAGGACCGATCCTTGGGTTTTGGTTTCTGGAATGGGAGCAAGAACAGATTTTTACGAATATTTTGCGGTTAGAAAATTTGGTCTTTGTGGCGGTTCATGTGCCGTGCATTTTGATGTTTGGTATTTGGAAGCTTCCATTTGAAGAACAGTTCTGTTTACTGCACTGTCCTAAGATGGTTTTGTCCATGTCAGGACTGGAATTTAGCCCGACAAACGATTTCATCTTTGCTATTATCGTTTTGTTGGGATTGGTTGTCTCCCGTTAGCTGTAAAATTGTAGTGGCAGATCCGGCGATTCTTGCATATTGGTAGTAACTATTAGACAGATTTGTTATTGTTAAATTAAAAAAAAGTATAACTATTAGACGGAGTAGACTAGTTCTCTTTCAGGTTTAGTCATGGAATTCACTGTTCTGTCCAAGGCCTCTGACGGAAGTTGTCCTGGTACTGTTTTCGCCTTTCAGGTTCGATTTGGTTCTGATAGCGAATGGCCGGAAGGAGAAGTTTGCATCCGGTTTGCTGAAACCGTTCCTGGCTCACCTGAAGGCCGCCCAGGATCAGATTGCCAAGGGAGGTTACTCGATCACACTTGAACCAAGCTCAGGGTTCGATGTGCCATGGTTTACGAGAGGCACCGTGGAGAGGTTGGCGTCTAGATTTCTATACTACTGTAGTACAGTTACTTCTGGCACTGCCTATTTGCCTGTTGGGTCATTCTTGTGTCAACTCTTTGCAGATTTGTGCGTTTCGTGAGTACTCCAGAGGTCCTTGAGCGAGTCACAACACTAGAGTCTGAGATCCTGCAGCTCGAGGATGCCATTGCTATCCAGAGCAATGATAGTCTTGGATTAAAATCTGTAAGCTTAGAAGATTTGTAGCTTATGGGTACTTGCTGTGTTTTTTTCCTTTTATACTAGAAAGATGACATATTCTTGCTGTGCCATTTAAAAGGTCGAAGACCATGGAAGAAAGTTGACTGAAAGCAATGGAGGTAGTATGACACTGCACCAACCTGATTGCTTTCTGTGAGCATGTTGTATAGAGTAGTGCATGCCTTTGAGGATTCTCTAAATCTCAAACATTATTCCATTGGGCTACCAAAAAGAAAAGCTAGGTGCAATCCACTACGATTATTTAATCTAGTCATCATGGAGTTTGATGCGACATCACATCAAGGGCCATTATTAAGATGGTACTTATCATTTAACTCCCAAAATGTTAGGGAACATAGTTTGATTTGTGGACAACCTTTACTATCGTTTAGTGTTATGAAGCAAGTAGGTTGAATTTGCCATGTGATCAAAACGATTTACTCCCTCCATTCCAAATTATAAGATGAATACATAGATTTTGTTACGCACTTAGATATATACACTTTGTCTAGATACATAGTAAAAGCAATGTATCTAGAAACGCTAAAACGCCTTATAATTTGGAATAGAGGGGGTAGATATGAAGCTATATTTTTTTAAAGTCCTGAATATTTAGCAATATCTTATTTCCAACCAGAGAATTCTGGATGCTATTATGTTCTGCATTCAGGGGAGTACTGGAATGGATTGAGCTGTTCCACCCTTTTATTCGCCTTACCCGTCACAGCCTGCCATATCTTTTTATTTATTTCTACAACATGCCTGACGCTATCCATCCACTAATAGGTGGACGGGCAAATTATGATCCTGATTCAGCCACGGCAATTGTTGTCTACAAGGTATGATTATATGGACAAGCCAAGTTTTGTTTCTGTAATTGTATTATGGTACAACACTGCAGTCTGATTGGGATATTTGATCAATGACAGCCTGGGTCAAATTCAACGCCACCGATGCAGAACGAAACAACAGCACATGAGGAGAATTCAAAGTACTTACACATCTCAGTTTTTCTTGTAGAATGTTATTTGTTAGTCTTCACATTTTTTTTGGCTAATATGGCTGTATGAACTCAGACCAACCTAGGAGGAAACCAGGTGTCGTTGTAAATAAAAAGAAATAGGCACTTGCTTTTGAGTCCAATAGGATTTGTACCTGGATGGTGGGGGTGTCTGCCCAGAGCATCCACCAACTGTACTAGGCTCGGTTCATTCATAAAGCTGTATAAAGTCATACTCTACAAAATGAATAATGAATTAAAGGCATCTAAAGGCAATGTTTTCAGGTCGTCTAGTCGAACCTGGTCGACCTGGGACCAACCAGGACGATTAAACATGACTAATCGCGATTAATCGGATGACTTTTACGGGTCGACAGTACCCCTGATCAGTCACCTGGGACCGACTAGGACGATTAATCGTGATTAATTGGACGACTTGAAAACATTGTCTAAAGGAGAAATATACGAGAATGTCATTATTCATTCACCGTGCTATTGTCTTGATCCCCATTACAAGCAGCGTATACACTCTGAGATCATGTTTAGTTTCTTATTATTTTAAGTGTCTTTCAACAGTAGAAAGCTGTTAACAGAACTGCATTACAAATTGCAGAGTTCAATTGCTCAGAGTGCTTGAAACACGCAGAACTGTGTTAAGAAAAGAGCAGGCTATGGCCTTTGCTCGTGCTGTGGCTGCTGGGTTTGACATTGACAACTTGGGTTACTTGATTGCATTTGCAGAGCGCTTTGGTGCTGCACGTCTGATGTAAGTATATCCTTACAATTACTTGGTGGTTTTATATGCAGGACTGAACTAGTTGTCTTGATATCTTCAGTGCTTTTAAGTTGTAACTTGACCTTAGAGATGCTACCCATGAAGCTTGTATCATCCGGCACTTTTATTTTGTAGCATGTCATAAAATCAGAATAGTGTGGAACTGTGGATAGCTCAGATGTTTTGGTTTATTCAGATGTGAACAGCTGCCTTGGTAGTGTTATTGAACTTTGTTAATGAAGTTATACTATTGCACAAGTTTTAGTCAGTTGTCTGTCATCAAACTAATAACATTTTGTCAATAGATCTTACATGTTTAACTGCCTCAGTTTCACTAATTGAACAGGAAGGCATGTTCACATTTCATCGAACTGTGGAAGCAGAAGCATGAAACTGGACAATGGATTGAAGTTGAACCTGAAGCAATGTCTACACGCTCTGAATTTCCTCCATTTAACGCATCTGGCATTGTGTTCATGGGAGACAACATGAAGCCAAATCTGGAATCAGGGTCTATTAATGGAGAGGCGAATGGCGAGGATGGAGCTAAATCTGGTAAAAGTTGTTGCATTTTCCGAAAAGAAAGCATGCCATTTCAATTTTGAACTTTGAATGAATGTACTCCCCAAAAGAATATCTTTTCTTTTAAGCTAAGAATGTTTTTGAGGCAAAAAGCTAAGAATGTTACTAATGAAGCACTACTAACATTACTAGTAAAGAAAAGGCAATGCTATTCTTGCTTTTAGTTTCCTTCCATTTGTGGGAATGAGGAAAATGAATATTTTGAAATATCAGCATTTCATGTATAGTTTTATATTGCTGTTTTAAGGTGGATGTGTTATCCTATTTTTCTTATTCAAGAATGAAACAGATTGTAGTTTTTTTCTTGAGTTGGCATTTAGCAATGCTTATCCAGCTTTTCCTTGACCAAGTTATTTCAAGCATTCAGAAAAAACATTTCTATAGTAAGCAGAGTTATACTTAAATGTTGTACAATCATGGATTTAGTTCATTTCTTGTCACTCCGTTAAGCACTTTAGATTTTCTCTTACTGCCCATTGTTGAGAAAATATTTTCTTTCTGCTTTGCAGATCAGAAGCCCATGGGATCTCATGCTGCATATCCTCCATGGGCAATGCATCCTCCATCTGGTGCAGTTGTTTACCCACCTTATCCTATGCAAGGCATGCCTTTCTATCCTGGGGTGAATCCGTACTACCCTCCATATCCTCCAGTGGATGATCCTAGGTACCACTACTCAGGAAGGAAATCTTCGAGGAAGCACTCCTCGGATAGTAAGGACTCAGAAACTCTTGATGTTGAAAGTGACCATAGCAATTCAGATAGAGGAAGTTCTCATGGTCGCAAGTCACATAGAAAGGGGAAGAGGTCCGGAAAGAAGAAGCCTAGTGTAGTTGTTATCAAGAATGTGAATGTAACATCTAAAAAGCATGGCTCATCAGAGAGCGAATCACAATCAAGTTCTGAAGTTGAGTCTGTGGACAGTGACAATTCGCACTCCAAATCAAGAGAAAGGAAGCATAAAAGCTCAAACTCAAAGAAAAAGGAGGGTAGGAGAACTACTTTTGACTCAGGAGATGAATATAGCAAGGATGAAACGTCGAATGGCCACGATGCTGAGCAAGGTAACTGGAGTGCATTTCAAAATTTCTTGTTGAGAGCAGAAGAAAAAACAAGATCTAGTGATGCAGACCTGTTTGCTGGTGAGAAAGAACCCCCATCAAGGAGAAAACAAAATGTAAACACAACAGATCCTATTCTTTTAGCTGAGAGAGATGGAGGCAATGTCCATGAGCGGAACAGGGTAGGTTTTGATTCAGCCAATGGGAGGACTAGAGCTATCCGGGTCATGTCCAATGATGAACTTGTTATGTCTGGAGAAGGGAGAAGCTATATGGATGGTGAAATAAAGGAGATTGAAGCTGGTGGAGGAAGGTACAGGAGAGGGACAGCTGATGACTTCATGGTTTATGGTCAGAGAAGTCAGATAGAGAGACATAGTTTGTTGGATCCTCTTGCAGAGGCCCAGTACAAGAATCCCGTTCAGCAGGACAAGAATAGATATGGTGTGGCGGATGAGTCCTTCATGATTCCTCTTAGGTCCAGCTCACAGGATAATATTGGAGCAGAAAGCAGAACTACTATTGACATAGATGTTGAGCTTCCTTCTAGCATTCATAAAGCATCAGATGAAAAGGCTGGGCATCAGCTTTTTTACGAACCTGACGAATTGGTGCCAGAGCGTGGATTTGAAGATGTTTCATTTGGATATGATCCAGCAATGGATTATGATAGCCACATGCAGACTATTGTGAAGGTGGAAGATGCAAAAACAGAGGATGTCTTGCCAGTTACTGACGGTGATGTACAGAAGGTAGAGAAAGAGAAGCTAAGGAATGCAAAGGATGGTTCAGATAAGCGAAGGAAAGATGCCTTATTGAGGAGGCTATCAGCGCCAAGGACCCCACTGAATGATGCACAAAAACGTGCACAGAACCTGCGTGCATATAAAGCAGACCTTCAGAAACTGAAGAAAGAACAGGTATTTGACGTTTCATTCCATTTTCCCTTCTGTGAGTTCCATTTCTAGCCTACACCAGCTTGCTTGGGATAAAAGGCTTCATTGTTTCTGCCTAGTTGATGTTTTATCATTGTTGAAAAAAGCTTAAGAAAACTGAGCAGATGATACTTTCCCATGCATATATTTGCAGCTGAGTTTGTCAGACATTGTTTCTAAATCTGATTGACAAACCGTACAATGATATCATCTGTGTAGTTGAATTGCTAGTAACTTTTCTTATTTTCAGGAAGAAGAGCAAATAAAGCGATTGGAGAGGCTTAAATTGGAGAGGCAAAAGAGGATCGCCGCAAGAGGTGGAAAGGGTCCAGGGAATGATGCTCCTAAGGGGAATGGTATGAATGGACTTAGTAAATCAGTTCCAACCTTGACTGGGTTGAAAAAGGAGAAAAATGGAACAACTGAATCACTCAGCGATCGACTGAAGAGGCTTTCTGAACCCAAAAGCATTGCTGGGGCAGAGCATTCTTCGAATCCAAAGTCAACTGGAGCAGACCATTCACGAAGAAGAAGTATGGCATGAGTTGACGTGAGATGGAGAACCGAAATACCAAATATCTTGATCCATCGTGCCACTCGCTAGCCCAGTGACCTGCCTACTAGAACAAATGAGGGCGCCCAACAAATGAATGGCATCTCAAAAGGCTTCTTGTACAGAAAAAGGAAATGGCTGGTCTGTAGCATTGCCTGCTTCCAAGGTTTGTGATGGAAAATCAATTATCTTTCAATGGCATGGCGTTGTACTTCCAATTTTAACATAATTATTTCATTCTTTAATTGAGGGTGGCTTGTAATAGCTGTAAACCTGGGTTTTTTTTGGCGATGCTGAGCTATATTCTGGGTGTATTTATGGAACGGATTTATCGGTGTTTGAGATATATTGTGGTATTTACAGTGTATAAATGTCAATTGACTTTGGATTGGACGAGTTGGGCCCATCCAGTTTGTACGCCAGTAGCATATATGGTACAGTTGGATGACGGTATTCAGAACTCTATCGAAGGACCAAGGAGCAGATCAACCTGGTTTCAATTCTTGGTGATTGCTACTTGCCTTTGATAAAGGCGCATGATATCTGCTTCTTTAAAAAAAGAACACTTCGCACTTGGGACACTACTGATGACAGCCCAAGGATAAGAGGGCGTGAATTAGGCCTTTTTTTTTGAAAACTAAGTTAATTAGGGGGTGTTTAGTTCCCCTTTTTTCCTAAAAAAATTTAAGTTTTGGTCTATTATTTTGCAAAATGGAACTAACCATCATGTAAAATTTTTGGCAAAAAGGTGGTTATATTTTATTTTGAATTTTGAGCTCAAAAGGCAAAAAAAAAAAACCCAAAAAAAGTCTCAAGAGGCTTTCATGAGGGTAATAAATTCTGCATTTTAGATGGAACTAAACATGACTCTGAAAATTTTAGCATTTTGCATTTCATCGTCACTCCAAAGTAGTTGTCATTTTGCATTTTGGATCCTATGAGGAACTAAACACCCCCCTTAATAACCCACTTATAAAACTCTATGTAAATTCTATCAATATGTGTATTACTCCCTTTGTCTCAAAAATAAATATCATTCTCGTTTTTCAATATATTTTTTTTCAAAAAGTCAAACGTTTTTAACTTTAATCAATTATATATATGAATATTAATATTTTATAATGCAAGATTAATACCATTAGATGAATCGTTGAATACATTTTTTATAATAAATAAATTTATTTAGTGATACAAATGTTGCTAATATTTTCTATAAACATAACTGAATTTAATAAAGTTTGACTAGCATTCTCCTAGGATGTTAGAGATAGTAACACTTAGAAAAGTAAAAGAACACAACCAAAAAAATGTATGAAAACAATTGCAGAATATACAGAGTTAGAGAATGCACACTTTTGCACAATGCTATTGTTATTGAGTATCAAAAACTTTAAACTTTCTACTGGTCCTCGTTGAAGCCTTTCACAAAGACTAAGGTCTGAGTCAGGTAACTCCACAGATAACTTATGTGTCCTCAATTACAAGTGATCTTCGTGTGGCCTCTCCTAGATGACTTCATCTTCACTAGGTGAGCTTAGGCCAATACATCGAGACCTCACACCCCTCGTATAACATTAGTGGCCACACCACAGATATAATTGATGTGATCTTTGTAGGATTACAAGCCCCATATATACAACTCTTTATATGCACAGGCACCGATAGCCTAAAAGTATACAAACCTCACGTAACATTAGGCCTAACACGTAGAACAATCACAAAAGATGACCTTTAACTAGCATAAGCACTCGTGTACTTTTGCTAACCGCATAATCTTCTCTTAAGCGCATATAGTGGCAAGAGCACAAATGGATGAGTTTTAACTCAACTACACCATTGTGTAAAGGGATGTCTCCGCAGTGAGCATCCGTGACAGACATTGAAGAAATCTAGTGCCCTACTACGTGCCCTTTTTTCTTATTACATATCATATACGCCAAACATTTATATCTTTGATCGTTAGTTCAAAATTTGCTATAGAGTTATAACATAAGATTTATATTTTTAGATTTGTTATAAGTAATATTTTTATATTATATAATTGAAATTATAAGAATTTTTAAATAGATAATCAAAGATAATAATGTTTAAGTTAGGACAAAGCTAATACAACACGTAAGGCAGGTATGCTCGTTTCTCGTGATATACAGGAAGCAACTTCCCCTCGGCGTACTCCTGGAACATATGTCTTCCTTGCTCGGCGTGCAACAACATTTGCCGTCCGCCGACAGCGTATCCCAACGACGAACACACACACACACACACACCAAGGCACATTTGCCGTCCGCCGCCAACCGTTTACAATTGGCCACGTCGTCGCCGCCGGCCGGCGAGGAGACGTCTGCTTTGCTCTTCTTTTCATCGAACCAAGCCACCCGGCGGAAAGGGTCAAAGGGGAAACAAAGATTTCGCTTTGCAGAAGAGGACACCTGCGCTGCTGATCTGGCGCCGCCGTCCACTCGCTACGTCGCTGGATAATAGACTAGCCGTCCCTTCCCGTCACGGCCCGGCGACTCAGCAAGGAGAACTGCAGCGACAGCGACAGCGACCGCCGGATTGTTAATCAGCCTATACAGTCTTCTTCTAGATAGAAAAGAAACAAAGATAAAGGTTAAAGCTTTCTCGTAGCCTCTCCTGGACAAACCGGCGATTGTCCTGTCGCAGGTGAGCCATTAATTCCGTCGAGGTGTGAACACCTCGTCTCTGGCGGTAGCTGATTTCTTCTTGCTGGTTTTGCCCTTTTTTTTTGCCCTTTTATTTATTGGTAATTCGTGGCGATTTCTTTTGGTTCGAGTTTGGGGCTTTTAATAGCTCAAGCTCAGCTACAGTCGTCCCCTTTCCTCCTGGTTTCAAATCTGTTTGGAACTTTGGTTAGTTCCGGTCCAGATTAAGGGGAATCGTACTCTCCTGGGATCAAAATTTGTCGCTTCTTTCTTCGTGTCGTTCTCTCTATACACACCAAAAAGAAAAAAAAGAGAGATGATTTTCTCCCAACTTTGAGTAATTTCCAAGTGTTTATTCAACTTGGAGTTCGGCTCTGTGCTTAGCCGGGACCCCTAAACTTGGTGTTTCAGCGGGCCCGTCGGAATGGTGAGCGGAAATCTGCTCTCCCGGAGGAAGCGCTCGTGGCGTGCCGATGAGTTCGTGAGCCGCAGCACGCTGCAATTGGTAAGATCCTTCTCCCTCCTCTTCCTTCAATTGGTCCTGAAACCGTTAGTGCCTGCATTGGGAAGTGACAAAACTGTAATATCTGCCTTGGTACTAAATTTGGTAGCATAGATGATTTGATGGATAAAGTTGATTCTAGTGAGCTAGTCTATCTATTTGTGATATCTTATTTCTGCTATCTTGCTGCTTATGGTGATTGTAGTATTCAGAGTATTCTGAAATGTTTTTTTTATAAAAAGGCTCGGAAGTTGTGCTCGACGAATATGCTGAGTACTTGTTTAACTGACTGTTGCAGATGAAAAAGTTGCATTTTTCTCCATCATTAATAGCTGTATTAAGAATTTTATTGGCTTACCAAATTAAACTGCAGATTGCTTAACCATTTGTATTTGTTGAAAGCATCACAAGATTGTGGAGAAATTTTCCCATTCGATTTGGTTAAGTTTTGAGTAAAATATATGAGTAGTCCAGGGTATGGTGTGGAATTCTGCTGTGACTACGTTTTTTTATTTTATTT
>Ga0182004_10002941_pt1 | contig 13433 bp, 9 predicted proteins | sample Sormic07211540_1_FD_120479 | JGI IMG/M metagenome (GOLD analysis project Ga0182004, IMG submission 120479) | Endophyte microbial communities from Sorghum bicolor roots, Mead, Nebraska, USA - 072115-40_1 MetaG | ecosystem: Host-associated > Plants > Roots > Unclassified | place: USA: Nebraska...
GTTTTATATTACCTCTTAGGTTTCTAATTACATGTAAATTTATTGGTTTTTAGGTCATTATTTTTCATAATGTAGGCTATGTACATATGCAAATTTAGAGGCTTACTGTTGATGATTTTCATAATCTCTTAGGTTTGTAATTAGATGTAAATTTATTGGTTATTTTGGGTTATTTTCGATAATGGAGGAGATGTGCAACATATATGAATTTAATTTAGTTTTTTTTTGTAATGGCATTGTTGTGAAATTTAGATGAGAGGTTTTTTTATAGAGTACACTTTTTAGTGCAAGATGTGGGTAATTTTAGGTACATATTTATTGGTTACTCTTATGCTAGTTTCATAATGATAGAATGGTTAAATCTTAGATGTATTCAGGGGTTTATTTTACAATACTATTTACATTATGGTACGGTAGGTAATTTACATATTATTCAAGTGGTAACTTTTTTTTAGTTTCCATAATGGTTGAGTTGAGCAATTGTTTTAGAAAATAGAATAGATCCAATAATGAATATTATTATCAAATTAATGTTTCCCAAATTAATGGTTGTATTTTTCAGTTTTTTATGAGAATTTCTAATATTTATGTTTTCTTCTATAGTTGTTCTTATAAGGATTAACATGGAGGCTCCAGTTAGTAATTTAAAGATCAATAGAGATGCATTCTGCATATTAAATGCATATAAAGACATTATAGGAATATGTTGGGATCATTCAGATCTGTTTTTTACCAGATTGTTTAAAAATTTATTGTGTGAGGTAGGACTTAGCTGCAATAGCTATTTGTTTAACTTCAAGCTTGGGCAAATGTGTACATCTTAATTCCTTGTTTCTCAAATTTGATATTCAGAAACATTGAATATCATTGATTCTTTGGAAAATAATAGATTGATTCTTTTCTATGTGATGATGTTGTGTGTTGATGATCTCCAAAATTTCATTGCAGACACTTGGTTCTGTCTCCAAGTTAGTCAGTGAGGTAGAGTCAATGGCTGTTTCTGTAGCACCATCCTCGTCGCAGCTAATAACCAGCGGACCAATGGAGACAAGCACTGAGGTGAGGAAGTTATTTACTTGTTGGAACAACCATTTACTTTAGTGAGGCAAAACATGTTTGGATAGTTGTTTTACTAGGATTTGATGGAAAATAAATATAATGGTTGTCAATTCTGCAGATAAGCTCCATCAAGTCAACTGAGAGTAGCAAGCCACTAGATGTCCACCCGCTGGAGCTCCGTTTTCCTTGGCGGCCAAACAGGCGTATCAGATGCCCTGTGACCATAACCAACAGGACAGACCATTACATTGGTGTCTGTATTAAACCCTGCTGCCCTGATACTACAACCACCCTCGACCTCCATTCTCTAGCTTTCTGGGATGACAAGCGTCAGAAGGACCCATGTTCACCCATTTTTCGGTTGGTGGAACCGCATTCCACTTTGGTCGTGACAATGATGGTGGAAGAGAAACAACTACCACCACCTCCGCAAGAAATAGGGATGTATCAGGTGATGTTGCTCGAAATGAGATCAGAGGAAGTACTAGAAAATATGAAATCGTCCAATGGTAGCAATTTTAACATCGCCAGTGAGTTTGTGAAGGGAGTAAGGATGGGGAACGATTGGCACCTTACATTTCTTAGGGCTTCCATTTGCGACCCATCAAGTTGCCAAGAGGCAGTAATCCACCAGGTGAGTTTGTCACATTTAATTTCTACATACACACACGTGCCATATCCTGCTTGGGAATCAATTGTGTGCTATATATATGGAAGTATGCGGAGGAGTGTGTGGTCGGTTGATTACTTATAACTGCTTTTTTTTCTTTTATTGTATATAACAGTTGATTCCAGAAACACTGAAAGATGGGTACATGACATACATAGATGTACACCCCACAGAGACATGGTACGTAGATGATTTTACAGGCACTCTAGCTATTTGTCTGCACCGTCCTTGTCTTTCTATGTTTCTTCCATTTGATTGCATGCATGGCAGGATCTTGGTGGGTGACACAAAAGGATGGGTTTCTATTTGGAACTACCAGACAAAGGTATATCAGTAAATACTATTGCCACCCTCAATCATATAAATAGTACTCACTCCATTTGAAATACCAGAGTCCTAATTCATTTCGTTTTTACAAACATTTGACTAACATTTACTCTATCAGTTGATATCTTTAACTTCATGTTCAAACATATTTATGAATTATGATTATGCTTTTTGTATGTGTGAAATATTAACAGAGTAAATACAGATCAAAATTGTGTCCCATGCAATGATATACTCCTTGAAAATAAAGAAGAGTGCCATTTTGGAGATCTTATGGTCACCAATATCAAAAAGCATTCACTCTAGTCACATACGTATGTAAATGAGATTTTGGGTCTTCTAGTGGGGTATCATTTTGGGCACTTGACATGTTGACCTTGAATGTCCGAAAATGATATGAGTAGATTTAATTGTTTTGAAAATTGTTTAATAAAAGTATCATTGCTATGTTTTATAGATATAAAATAATAAAAATAGCAGCCAGTTTGAATTACTAATTAACCCCAAAACTTCACTTATTTATTTTGGCTGGAGTGATTAGTCACAACTAATGTTTGGAAATGTTGAACAATTTGCACCATGATTGTTTTAACATTCCTAGATGATAGCAAAATTTTACCATTATATCTAAGTAGGTTATCAAGGCCTAAGGTAGGATGAACAAGTTTACCATTATATGGTTTTCATCTTAAAAAATGTATGTGTTTTCTCTATAGATAGTTGGATCTATGATTTTGCGGCTGTCACACCCGATTTTACGGACAAAATCAAATGTAGAATCCTATATGTGCCCAGAAATCAGACACACACATGAGACAACAAATTATAGTACTATCAAGAGACAATGCTTTAATTATATAACGAACAATAATATTATATAGAGACAAGATATTTATCAGAGTAGCAGAAATACACATTCTAATCTTCAAGTGAAGCCTCCAGAGCCACAGGGAGACTGGGGTAACATATGCCTAGCATTCCTCAAAAACTTTAAACAAGCTCCATCTTCTATTACCCATAGAGAGCTTCCAAAATTTGAATATAAAGCAAGCGTAAATACATATTATACTCAGCTATATAACATGGGTTCACAATGCTCAAAAGGTTGACACTAGCTTACTATGGTTAGCTTTTAGTGAGTCATAATTTTAGCAATTGAGTAGCAACCAGTTTAGCACAAAGTCTGCCAAATAACCACATGGTCATGTAAACAAGAATAATGTATAGCAACAAACAATAAATATTAGTGATCATCTATTCCATAAGGATCCCAAGGACACTAGTAACCATGAGCAAGGTTGTTATACAAGTCCTTAGGGAGAGAAACTAAAATATTCAGAAAGTAGCCAAATACTCTAGTGCCCTTTTGCCCATGTTGCTAAAAAACATGTTTTAGTATTTTTTGCATGCACCATTAATCAAGTTAGAGATCATGGTTATTTAATTAAGCAATAGCAGAAATATATAGTACCCAATGCATAAACCCGTAGGTATCAAGGTATAATAAAGGTAACAATAGCTAGGGTATCCTTAGGGGTAACATGGTAGACATATGCACATGAGTTAAATTGCATTAAAAGTTATTAGGAAAACAAGAATGGTCCCATGTTATACGTGTTTTTTACATTTAAATTTTGTTTAATGCAACTCACCTAGCAAACCTTTAGTTATCTCTAGTTTTCTAGCCTGCAGCGCCTACGAACATCTCTTCTTCTACTCACAAATTTTAGTAACCAAGCATATCAATATACAAGCAAACAAATAGAGACAACTAAGAGCAATACACCACATGAGACAAAACAAAGTACTAAAAGGAAAATAATTTCTACCCCATGAGATCCAAAAAAATTCCGATAACAGAAGCATCGTTAAAAATAAATGACTATCAGGAATTTTATATTATAAAGAAACAACTACAAAATTGATTCATTTTAATAAGCAGGTGAAGCATATTAATTAAAATTACACAAAATCACATTTTATTTTGAAAGCCTAGTTAAAATGGCCATATTTTATTTATAGGCATGCATGTACCATTTAACTGAATTAAGCTTAATCTTTGCGAAAGAGAAGTGCATGTGAAAGCATCTAAATAAACGAACTTTTATATGAATCGTCTTTAAACTAGGAAAATTATAATTAATAAAGACACGTTAAGTTGCTAGTAATCAAGATAATATTTAATTATGAAAGATGTACTTAAGTTGCTTTAATTAGAAACTTAGTTGCATGAGTTAATCAAGCAATTAAGTTACATGTTGAACAACACCATTGCATAGAGTGCAACAATAAGAAACTAACACAACAAGGACTACTCAAATCGGAGATCAAACAATTAAACAACGTGGATTATAATTCTGTAATTACCATCGTCTTCAACCTTGGTCCATTTCCTCCCCATGGCCATGGTTGCACTGGCTCTCAGACCGGCTTGGTGGGTGACACGCACGCTGTTGGATTGGCCAGCGGCTCAGCTCGGCCGGCTTGGGGGCTGCAGCGGTTGGCCAGAGATAGCGGAGGGTGCTGCTCGAAGGCGACAGCTATGGCGGCAGCACATTTGGGAGCTATGGAGCTGAGGTGGAGTGGTGGCGGCTTGGAGAGGGGATGCTGGAGGAGAGAAGGAGGAGAGGCCGGTCACAAGCCTGGTTTCATGCCATCAATGGCGGCCGAAGAGGGTGGGCATCACAGGGCTGCGATCGCAAGTGAAGGAGTCCACGGCGGGGGCGGCTACGTGGGAGAAGGGCTCGGTCGTGCAGATTGCAGTAGATGTAGGCTTAGGCTTGGTCTACACGGGGTACTTGATTTACGTGGGCAGGGCTTGGTCGCGCGCTCGCCTAACGTTGGCGAAGGTAAGCTGGAGGGTGGGGATGACGAGGCGGGTCACCAATAAATGGGGTCCATCTGTCGATGATCGAGAGAGAAGAGGCTGCCTGTGCAGTGAGAGAGAGAGAGAGAGAGAGAGAGAGAGAGAGAGGAGCAGCGCGGGCTGTCCTCCAGCATGAAGACAACCCGCAGCCTAGCTAGAGACAGAAAGAAGTGTAGAAGGGGAAGCTAGGCCGGCCTGGTGCGCTGAGGTGGCTGTGGGCCTAGGAAAAGGAATACAACCTATTCAGCTTAAATGAATTTTTGAATAATTTTTTCATGCAACAAAAATAATGCAAAGGCATTAATGCAACAAACACATCACATTAACTTTACAAGAGTTTTATAAACCTCATTTCTTACTTAAAATCGTCATCAAATAAATAAATCTTGGAAAATTTTAGAAAAACACTAAATACATTTATTTTATTTAGTGTTATCTATTCACAACCCAAAATTGAAATTTTGGTGTGGTAAGAGCACAACAGGATAACTTAGCCAAAGAATCAAAGGAAAACCATATGTGATAATGGTTCCTAGCCATTTAATATAGACTAATATTTTACGGTGCTGCCTTTGTCCTAAAATATAAAAGATTATGAGTTTGCTATAATCTTCTCTATGAACTTATTGGCCCAACTTAGTTTGACTTAGAACAAAATTGAGGTGCCCTTATATTTTAAGTAGTACACCAACACTACACTATTTTTTTCACTAATGTATAAAATATGAAAATAGGCCAAATTTTTAATGTTATGAAACTAAGATAAATTTACTTAAATTTTGTATGCATGGAATGAGCACACCGTATTTAAGTTCCTTTAACTTATGACAATGGAATAGAGCACTGATAGAACTGTTTATTGTTTGGCATAGGAAAGAGTAATGGTCTTGAAGGTCACCAAAGTACATACCAATGATGCGTGTTGGGTTTATTCCGCTAAATTTATTGCTAGGGAGCAATGGTTTATAACTGGGGATGACAACGGATGGATCCATGTCTACTCCTACACTACAAAGGACAAGATGACGGAATTCGAAGCACACCATGGAACATTTCTTGATACAATGGCTGTTCACCCAACAGAGCCATTATTGCTCACATCAACTCCTAATGTCACCTCGATCAAGCTTTGGAACTGGAGTAAGGAGTGGATGTGCATCCGAACATTTGATGTGCCCAACAAGCAGGTGTTCCGTCTCTTGTGGAACCCAAGAGACAGCAACACCTTTACTAGTGTTTCATTGGATAGAAAAGTTAAGGTTTGGTTGCCTCTCTCTGTTTGGACATGGATGAGAGGACTTTTGACAAGTCCTCTCTGTGATACTGTAGAGGGACTTCTTTCCTAAGAATTTGTGTGATCGTTGCAGCTAAAATTTGCAGGTCTGGAATATTGATTCTTCATATCCTATCACCACATTACCAGTGGAGTCCAGCAGTGCTACCTATCTTTCCTTTGGTAGTAATGGGAACCTCATGGCTACTGCTTGTTATCGGAAGGCCTTCGTAGAAGGTTCTGAGTGTGCATGGGTATGTAGCGCATTCACTTCAGTAGTTTGAACAAAAAAAGTAATAACCTAATGTAGTAGGAATAATGTTTTACCCTTTCATGTTGATACGCAGATATGGAATTTGCATGCGGAGAAACGTGTTCACAAACTTGGTGTGTGGGGGGACAGCGATTTTGTTGCTTGCCACCCAACGCTTCCAATACTGGTCACCTCATTAGGGTACTATGTTGTTTGCATATGGGATACTAGGACGTACAGGTAATAAGCGCGCTCATGCTATTAGTTATTTCATCATTATGCTACTAGTAGAAAATAATTTTGTCTTAAAAAGGGTAGGATGAATTGATACCAAGAGTCCACTTTTTTAAGAGTCCTCTTCAACCCCGCCAGGTACTAAAATTCTATGGATAAAAATGTTGCAACCCTTCCTTCTAAAGAGGAAGATATAGATGGTTCTATATTCACGATTAGAACGGCCTAATGTTCGTGCACACCATGCATACTCATACATGAGTGCACACCAGCCTCCTGATCGAGACGTGATATGTTGATATTGTAAGTAAGGGACTTAGTGTGCAATGTGTAAAAAATGAGGTATATGTATGTTGTAGAACAATATGATTAATGGATCAAAAACATACACATAAAGAGAGATACTTTTAAAGAAATCAACCACAACACCCTTAAACACAATAAGATCCAAAAGATTATCAGTGAGTGTTGCTTTTTCATAATCCTACTCTATACTTTAGGACCCTTGGAGTTTTGCCCTACAAATAATCTAGTGCTAAAGAATTTTATTACCTAATCCTTCAGTGTTCTCATAATTGCTTTACAACCCTTGATGATACATTGTGCTGTTTTGATGTTGTAGTCTCCCCCCCCACACACACACACAATTATTGCACATTAATGGCTCATATTCCTGTGGATACCAAATTTTAATATCCTTCGACCAATCACTAAAACTATGTATAGTAAGTTTTGGAAGGTCGTCAAATGATAATTATTGATCTAGTAGAGATGACCAAAATATCAAAGATTACCACACTGCTTCGGAACAAGAGCTGAATGCAACAATATGGATCTTTTCATCTGTTGATGTTGAGAACCATTCTTTCCATTTCGCTATTTTGGGGTTTGGTTGGTAAGTAGGTAACTAGGCATCAATTCACAATTCTTTTTCTTTAATGAAGTGATTGGTAAAGTTGTTGTGTACTAAAAAACGATTTAACTAATAACGATATTCTAATTATACAGGCTTGAAAAAATGGTTCAACTTGTGGAAGCTCCCCTTACTCCTGAAGGCATTGTATTCACTAGCACAAAGGACGTAATAAGGTCATTTTTTCCTATTAACTTTGTCATTGAGTCACTAAATTCTAACTAAGCTTGGTTTCCTTTCAATGTTACATTGCTGATATGCTAGTATTGATATGAGCTTCAAAAATATTCTCACTTTATGTCAAAATTACTTGTGTAATAATTGTTCCAATATTGGAATAACTCATCTAACTTTATTAGTTAAAGAGTAACTCTTATCTCATTCATTATGTTTGCAAAACTGTAGAGTTATATGGAGTTATTCTTATAAACTTTAGATAATGATCAACTTCCAACTCAATTGTTCTTGCCCAGCTTGTCTTATATTTTGCTTGTGTTGTTATAATTCTTGTTCCATTTTCTCATTTTTAACCTCCACACTTTCTAATGTTGTAGGCTCATTCTCAAATTCGTGAGTGGGATCTCAATCATGGATATTGATTTGCCAATAATATGAACAGAGGCTGGTGGTGAGTCTAGATATCTGATATATATTCGATCCAAAATTGCCTATGGAGATCTGAACCCTTGAATTCTCTTCGTTGAGAGATCTATATGTGCAATCCAACTCAACCAACTTAGGAGATCTTGAGTGAAATTGGTCACTCAAAATACATTTGATTTTGTTAGAACTAATGGTTCTTATGCCTTTTGGGATGCAACTAAATGGACATCTCTTTTGCTCTAGATGTTCATTTGCAAGAATGCTAATGAAAATAACTCTTTGTTTACATATTTCTATATACTATATATTTGACCCTATAAAATGTAACAATACCCCACATCTGCCATGCAAATAGGTTAAACTTCTATCATTTCACATACAAGTATGTTGTTACAATTTATATATGGTTATTGCCTTTGCTACTTCAGAACCATCTATCTCTACTAGTTCAAAAATCAAAATTAACCTTCAAAGCTGGATTTGTAACAAGGAGTGTTGCTGTCCATTTGTGTTACACACTAGTTATGATAGCTTGTTATCGTTTCCCATTTGTTTTACACACAAGCACTGATATCCTGTTATCATTGGTTTCAATGCACTCACTAAGAACCATCTGATCCAAACAGAACTAAATATTCGACAATTCCAGAAATTGACTATTTTCACTTCTTCTGGTGAGCATGCACAGCAACATTTGGGGCGCAAATCAAGTCCGAAATAAAGCAAAGAGCACCACTAGCAAGTAAGGGCATCGAATATTATTACCAAGCCACGCAAAGGCGGGAACATCTAGCAAACTCATGGATACACAAAGTCCATCCTGAGAGGCGCCTGGGACAGTAATAAAGTTCTGGTTGTGCATATATGCCAATTGCCATATTGACTTTTTATCTTTTAGTATCTGCTTTATCCCTTGTTTAGCTTTGATAATCGCAAAGAAAAAAGGAGAGGTTGCATGCCAACACTTGAATTTTTTTTTGAAAGAAACTGTGGAGCAGAGCTCCCCAGGCATATATTAAAGAAAAACAGAGTACAAAAAACAGGGTTAGCAGAGAGCTAACCAAGAGAAAGAGGAAAGGCGTAAGAGTCTACCTAGAGGAGAAGCAAGAAGTACTGGGTACACACAGCCTCTCTGGGGAGAAAAGAAAGACATCTATAAATTGTTACACCAGTTCTTAATTACATCACGTTTTTGGAAAGGCAGCCTGTATAACTGAAGATTAACTTCAGCCTTGAATCTTTGTTTCCATACTTCAGCCTTGAAGCCAACACTTGAAATTACCTGTTTGTTTCAATGCACAATATAATCAAACATTATTTAAATAGGGAAATCGTTGTTACCAAAATGATATCTAGAGGGAGCCCATTTTAGTCGAATGAACTGTTTTTGTACTATTAGACAACCACTATAGACATTTTTGTGATCTAATCTATCAATGATGGATCCAGAAAAAACTATTCTCAGTAGTACAAAGATGCTTTCCACTGGCGGTAATTTTGGCAATTTCACTAGCATTTCTCACTACCATCAGTGTGAAACGCCGGTAAATCGATATCTTCACTGGTGTTTATTAGAGAACCGTAGTTTAAATCTAGTTACTTTAGTGGTTGTCATAGAGCAACTCCAACAGAGGCACCCAAATGAGGTCCCTACTTTTGATTTGGGTGTTGCCCCCTAGTTTTGTTGGCTCAATTATCTTGCTTCCGCTTCAACAACAGCACCAAATTTAGGCACCAAATCTATTTCTGTACACAATGACAAATGGGGCCCACTCATCATCCTCTCTTTCTTCTTCCTCCTTCGTGCGAGCAGGGCACAAACGACACGAATAAGGCAGCACGACACACGGAGGTGGACCCCTTTGGCGGAGGGAGGCAGTCACTGTTAGCAGTGGATGGCCAAGGCCCGCTCCCATCAATGGCGGAGGAAGCTGCGGGGTGCCCTGCCGTGAGATCCATGGTGCATCTCCAGGTGAGATCCATGGCCCTGCCCCGAGCTGCGGGTAGAAGGAGTCAATGGAGGGAGGCAGACAACCGAGGGAGGAGACGCCGCCAAGGACCCCACGCCGTGCGAGTGATCAAAGGCCGGTGTCGCAAGGCCTTGGAGGGCTCAGGGTCAGAGGGAGATCCGCCAGAGACAGAGGAGTTGCCTAAGCTTGTCAGCACTAGGGCGTCAAGAACGGACCTTGCCCCGCTGTCATCGGGGCGTGGGCCTAGTCCTCCTCGTCGTTGTGACTACGACAAGAGCTAGAGAATGGGTGAGCATGCTGATGAGAATGGAGGCATGTGCAAGTGAAATAGAACACACCAATAGATTTTAGGGGCTTGCCCTAGAGCCCCTAGGAATGGATGCCGGAGGGGTATTTGGGCGCGCACCCAAATTTGCATGCTTGAGTGGGGGCACTGCTGGAGCTGTGTTTTGGCCTGGGCGTCCATATTTAGTTATGGGGTCTCAAATAAGAGCTCAGCTCTTATGTAGTGTTTGGTTGAGAGACAAGATGGAGTGTGATGGTACTGTCTCTAGTTTGTGGGACGGGATAACTCTATTTTCTATTTGGTTGGTGAGGGATGGGATCAACCCATTTTCTGTTTGGTGTAGAAACATCAAAAGTGGAATAAAAAAAAGAATCTTTTTCTTCTCCTCTCTTTATCTCCTCTTTCGTTCCTTGCATTCTTGAATCTGCAAAGAGTGGACCCATTGGGAAAGCACACACGGTTATTCTAGGATTAGCAAGGCTATTTAGAACACTTGAAGACCAAGAGAGGATAGCAGGATTGGACAGAAGGGCTATGTTTTCGTGAGAAAAATTATTCCTTCTCTTTCAAACTTGTCGTTTTATCTTTTGCTATATGCGAATAAATATATGTTAAGTCTGTTAGAAGTACAGATTGTTGATATGGACATAAAATCCTAGGTATAATAGGTTTATAGTATCGTACTTCGAGTAATATAGAGTCCTACTCAATCATGTACTGAGTTCTATTAGGACAAGTATCAACCAGACTATATAATAAACATAGACAGTACGTGGTCAACTGTATGCCAAGTCGTTCTAATTATTTTCCACAATGTCTACATACAAGCCAACAATTTGAAATGTAGTAAATTTTGTATGTTTGAATAATTGGATGCCTCCAATAGATCATGTCCCTTCATATTTATAAGGTCAAGAGATCTTTGCCTCAAATACAAAATCAAATAGAAGACATCCCATTCAAAACCCTCTAACTTCTGCTCGGTTCCACAAAACTCCTATTCGTTCCTCTAGAAAATGGAATTCTCGGCTATGCTTCAGGCAAGAAGGCCCTCTGCTCCAACATCAGTTACTCGATTCTAAACTATATATATTCTACACCTTAGGTGTAGAATAACTTATAACTCACAAAATAGACAAAAGTCTAGAAATCTTCTTTTTTACACAATCAATAAAAACATGAGCCTGAGACTAGTAGACTAATATATATAATGTCTTCATGGTACCAAATAATAGTCACACAAACCTCATTAGCACAAGTGACTCCCTAAATCAACAGGCTTCTTGTGTAAACTGTAGATCATTTATTAGAACCAACAAATAAAAACAAAGTGAAGTGCTCTGGTAGACCTTTTTCTAAAATCTGCACAAATCCCAAAGCATAATCAGCTAAATAAGGATATTATTAAATAGTTTAGCCCTCAGTACATGGCAAGGCAGGCCATGCCCGCCTAATCAATCCAGCCCAACCCATTCGAACAGATGTCCAATGAACTACTCATGTTCAATCAGCAGTTCCTCATTTAATTTTCAACGTTTTAATGAAAAACGTGTCACCACCATTGCTGCAATCTCTGCCTCCTTGCTCATCTGCATGCAATCTGCTGCCACCTGCCGGCTGTCCTTGTCGATCTCTTGTGTGGTCTTATGATGATGATTTGGAGCATTAATTAGAGCACCATGACTAAGGAAGCTGCCTATCAATTTGACTCGGAAGTGCCAGTTCCCATTGAAGTGTACATTCAAGTGTGAGGAAATTGGAAGGATGATTTGATGTAAGTGCTCATTAGTGATTAGTACAGTAGTCGCTTGATGAAACAGAATATGATGGTATTCTTGCCCAAATCAAACCAGAACAGAACTAAAGAATCCACTATGCTTATCATGATTTGGAATCTAAATAACAATAAGGGGTTCCAGATGATCATCAGAGCTTTACTTGAGCAATGTAGCAGCTAGCTATGACAAATCAGTGTCCAACACTGCCACCAGAGCTTGAGGGTGAGTTGTCCAAGTAGATGAGAGGGGAAGACTGATTTGTAGGTGTTGGATATGACAAATGGTTCAGATGAAGCTAAAGTCAGCTGTAGAGTCAGAGGATGAACCTCCTGTAACAAGTGATAACGAGCTGGCTTGTGAGCTAAATTAGCTGAGCCTAGCCAAGCTATCTTGTTATCTCGATGAGCCATAAGGAGCCAAAGCTGGCTTGATATCCAACCCCATTGTTAAATATGTTATCTAGGTCAGTGCAAAAAGCTTCCCTTTGGTCAATGAACTGGTGTCCCTTCATGGAGATATCTTCCTAACCAACTCAAAAGTGCAGAAGAAATGAGAAAAAGACAGCTCCATTTGGAATGTCTATTTTTCTACCTCACTCATAAAAATTACCCAAGCTGGCACACCATATGGACAAAAGTAGGGTACTTTTCTATTTTGCTTTTTTTTTACCTAGATGCCAAATTTCAACCAGCAACTTCAAAGTTTACAGATCTAGATGACGCTCCTAGAAGGTTCTGAGTGCCACCCGTACATTTAATTTTGTAAAGTATATCAATGACTCACAAGCATACCAAGGACATAGAATAATCAACAACAGAACAATGTGGCATATTTTAAGTAAATGTAAGTTTTCACTGGAGCATTCATCACAATGCTACCTCAAAAAGTTTTGAAAGCTAGCTAGATAAAACAAAACAAACATACCAAACTCATCGGTAGAAGCAAGATTCTAGATCAACAGGTTTCCTGTGTAAACCCCAATGCTTTGAGTTTCTGCAAGTCTCATCGCCCCGATATCCAACACATCTGCAAAATTGCCGGTTCTTGGATCATAGCATTGTAACAATCTCTCTACCACTTCGAAAATGACTACCCTCCCATCATCTAATATCAGTAAAGGATGTACAAGGTAATCAAAAAGATTGTTACTTAATCTGTACTTTTTAACCCAAAGACCTCTCTTGTGATCCACTAGAAACCA
>Ga0182004_10002942_pt1 | contig 13429 bp, 9 predicted proteins | sample Sormic07211540_1_FD_120479 | JGI IMG/M metagenome (GOLD analysis project Ga0182004, IMG submission 120479) | Endophyte microbial communities from Sorghum bicolor roots, Mead, Nebraska, USA - 072115-40_1 MetaG | ecosystem: Host-associated > Plants > Roots > Unclassified | place: USA: Nebraska...
AGTCCTTCGAAGTTGTATGAACAAAAAACAAAAAAAAATATCGGATAGGAGGTTCGTGAATTACCTGTGCGAGGGAGTGACGCACCCTGCTGCCTTGATGTGACTGACGCTGGTTGATCTCACAAAGGAGGGAGACTCACGCAGCCTTGATCTCACGAGGAGTTGATCGTTCACCTCGGCGGCGGCGGCGGCAAGGAATACGGTCGCGGGTGCACCGGCTGCCAGAAAACAATCGGTGACAGCCCCTGCCTGTTAATTCCGTCGGACCAAAAGCCGGTTTGTGGGCCTCATTTTTTAGTTTCGCAAGCCCAAATAGCAAACTCTTGGAGAAACAACAAATTTTGACTTGGCAAATATTTTATCAAGTTGCTAAAATAGAAGATTTGGCAAGTGGAATTTAGGGAACTCTTGGAGATGCTCTAAGTTCCTCTCGATCTTGCTTGGCTCTCTGTTTATCCCTATTTGCATCCGGTGGCACGATGGTGATTGGAGAAAACACATTGTTACCATAATTGTATCCATAGAGAAGAGTTCGTCAAATCTGATGCAAGTTTCTTTCTTGGCATGACCTTTTATGTATCGGTCCTTATTTTCCTTAATATCAATCAAGTATAAGATGCCCCAGGGAGTCTTTTGTATAATATATAAAATATAAGAAATAAACAAACAACAAACACTCAGCTCTCCGGTGCAGACAACTGGCTACACACTGTTGGAGACTTCCTTATGAAGCACAACCGTCTTTTTCATCCTGCAAAGATTGCAGTAACGACGAACTCTACCATGTCAAAAAAAACAAGATCAAAGTGACAATGCCGTGACCGTGAGGGGCCAAGGATTGTGCTGACCAAGTATGGCAGATTGGCAGGAGGTGGATAACACTAGCTGGAGCTCAAAAGAGGGAGGTAGTTTCCCAATTCATCAATGAAACATGGCAAAAGATTGAGGAATAGGGCATTCTAGGCAAGGCAGCAGCTGACAACTGACATTCTTTTCTGTGAAAAGGGAGTAGAAACATCATATCACCACCATGGTGATCTCATCAGCGTCTCTACTAGTCCTAGGTAGTTGGGGGGTAGTTGGGGCTGAGGAACATCCAGTACAACACCTGCAGTTCATCTTGCCCAATTTTGCTCTCACAGTTTCACTTTACATGGACTAGACAGGAGTACGGTTCGTGATGGAAGTCATGAAACCACAGTTGCAGGTCGATCATACATTCATACCAGTATCATCTCTGTTGCAACAACACCTAGATTTGGCCGGAGCAATTGCTACAAATCCTGCCATTCATGATAAAGTTACACGAAAATTTTGCCGAAAGACGAACAAATACACACAACCAAAGTTGATAAAGTTACCGAGAGATCTCAGAAAAGGAGAAAGACCAAGAAGATTACTATTCTCTCAAATCAGCTGGATTGCCCCTAGTAGGCTTCTGGCTAGCTAGTCGATCAAGGGCTGGTCGCCGTCGACAAGCAGCGGCGCCGACGGGCCCTCCAGCAGCAGTGAGTCCAGCGAGCTCGGCGCGTTGTTCAGGTCACTACCCTTGCCACGGTCGCCGCCTTGTCCTGCATCAGCATCTGCCGCCGCGTCGACCATCAGACCCCCAACGCCGCCGGCGAGGCTCAGAGGCTGGTGGACCGGCGTCGGCGGGTACTCCTCCTTCACGTGCCACCGCTGGGGTGGAAACTGGAGCACGTCCATGGCTCGCGGAGGGTGATGCTCCACGGGCAGAGGGTGCTGCTGGTGGTGGCTCTGGCTCTGGCTCTGGCTCTTCCGATGCCGGTGGAGCTGCAGCACCTGGCTGTGCCTGTTGGCGTGCTCCGACGGCTCGAAGGTGGGGCTCGCTATCGGCCGGTACTCCGGCAGCAGCCGCCCCTGCCTGTACCGCACGCCGCACGCGTTGCACAGCGTGCTGCGGCCCAGCGGCCCCTCCCGCCACTGCGGCGTCGACGACGACCCGCAGTGCAGACACTGCTTCGCCGACTTCCGGGGCCGCCACGGCTTCCTCGACGAATCCGCCGAAGCCGCCGCCTTTTTCTTCTTCTTCTTCTTCTTGACGAGGTACACGGCTGGCGCTGGCGCTGGCGCCGGCGCGGGTTCCGTCCTCGGACGCGGCGGAGGTTTCCCCCGCTTCAGAGGCTTCTTCCTCACCAGGTAAACATCGGGAACTGACCCGGGCTCCCAGATCGGGCTGTCGGGCGACGACTCCGAGACCGGGCTGTCCGGGGGCGGTGGTCGGGCGGGCGTCCTCGCGGTCGCCGGCGTGGGGCGGCGCTGCACCTGCCCCCGCAGTGCCCCGGCCGCCTTGAGCCGGACCCCGCAGGCGTTGCAGAGCGTGCCCTGCCCCATCGGCCCCGACCTCCACTGCGGCGTCACCGCCGCGCCGCACTGCAGGCACAACCTAGCCCTCTTCGCCGGCCTCTCCTCCACCGCCGCGGGGGTGTATGGGTCGGGGACCGGGGCCTGGCGCACGCGCAGGCGCTGGGGACGGGCCGCCTCGGTCGGATTATTAACCGCCGACGCAGGGGGAACCGGCCTCTTTGCCTCCTCCGGCGCAGGGACGACGGGGAGCTTGAAGGCCCACCAGCCCGACGGCTGGGCACGGAGGCGGAGACGGCTGCGCGCCTTGCGCCGGACGGTGGCGTCCAGGCAGGAAACGGCGACGGGCAGGGGGAGCCACGCCGCCGGGAGCGAGAGCACGTAGCCGGGGCCCCCCTCCGACTCCCCCTCCCCGCCGCCGCCGCCGGCCATGTCGCCGGTCGCCATGGCCGCCGCAGATCGCCGGGTTCTTGGGTCTAATCCAGGCGGCTGCGCAGCTTGACAAAAAAAAAATGCTATCTTTAGCAGGCTCCCGAGCCGTATTGCACAGGATGCGAACTTATCTTCCCAACCACCCAAAGTAAAGAGAGAGATTAATGGATCCGCACCTCTCCTTTGTCGCCTTCATCCGCCATCGCCATGGACGGCGGCCGCCGGGCGAGCGAGCAGATAGGCGGCGACTTGACGGACCGGCGCGTCAGCAGAGCAAGGGGGGGAAGAAAGAGAGCTGGGAAAGATGACGAGTCATGCTCATGCCCCGGATGCCCCTCTCTCTCTCGGTTTTTTTTTTCTCCGTGTTGTTTTGGGTCGCATAGAGGCTCACGAAAACCGCAAATCTTTTCACGAATTCCGGCGAGCTTTGTCGGAGGTGAGAACGCCATCCTTTGCGTGTCCTCAGTTGTATTTTCTTTCCTTAAAAAAACAAGATTTAAATAGTAGTGACACAAAATATGATGAATATGGATTGAATTTTCATCCATTCCAAAAAAAATAGAATACCTCTTCGATGAGTTCAATAATCTTAAATTTGACGAATTTTATAAAAAAATATTATCATTATTTATATTTTAAATAGATTTATTATAAATATATTTTATAATTAATTTAGTGCATCATAAATATTAATAATTTTTTTATATATTTAGTTGAGTTTGGAATTGTTGACTCCATGAGAAGCGAGACTTTTATCTTTTTAGAATAGAGGGAGTGTATTCATATCTATATGTATATATTAATATTATATCTATATCTAATGTTAAAGAGCAGATGGGATTCACCCAACCATCTTTCTTATTTCCTAGCAAATGATTCCAAGAAAATTAGAGCCTTAGAGGAGATTGAGGTGGTTTAAATCCCTAATAAGTCAAAATCCCTCCTAATCCCCTCCAACCCCCATCAAATGGGGAATAATTGAACAAGGCCTAAAGTGTATCTCGCTCTTTGTATCTCGTATATTATCCGAACTCACAGTTCATGTAAGTGATACGGAGTTCGATTCTAAGATGTGTTTGGGTTTCGTTTCAGCGCACAACCACATTTGTCATTTTTACTTCCAGTAATATTCTTGTGCCTGTCCTTATCTCGTCTGAGACCCGGCTCATGACTAGTGCCCACACCAGTCAGAATCATGTGTGGTTGTGCATCTAGTTCATAAAAAGTTTGATTCTAATACCTATTAGAATAGACGATGAGACCATTATATAAATCTCTAAGCCATTAGTTGTAATAAGATATATGCTCTGTTACAACACGTGGGTACAATTGGTAGTACACATTAAAGACATGATTCAACTAAAGAAATCCATCTGATGACACAAGCATATAACCATCACAGAACATTTGGTAGCAAAATTAAACAAAGAATCAATTGAGCTTTCAATGCTTAGGTTTCAGGATATTTTAGCTTGCAAACACAAAGAAGTAATTATATATATATGTTTAAGGTTAATTTTGCTAGATATCTGATGGTAAACTTTTTTTGGTGAGAGGACATAATTCGAATTACTCACCCTCGCAAAGCAACTGAGATTGTGGCAAACTCCTTCAGCTCAATCTTAGCCAACCAGCAATAAAAAATTCCTGGACTCTATCGCGATTTTTAGTTAGTGTTACAAGACGGGAATGGATTAGGATTTTTAGAGGAATTTGTGGCTTCAATCGTTGACATACTCTCTTTGTTTCTAAATATCTATCATTTTCACTTTTTGAGAAACAACTTTGACTAAATATATACTAAAATATGTGAATATTTAGTACATAATTAGTATTATTGGAAAGATCTTTGAATCTAGTTTTTTAATATATGTATTTGGAGATATAAATATTGCACATATTTTCTACAAATCGAGTCAAACTTACGGCGCGTACATCAACAGCGACGGTTATTTGTGGATGGAGGGAGTAGAGGCTCGTCCAGACCAATTATTAGGAATGGTGTCCTGACCAATGTGGATATAGCGACAGAAGTTACCAAAGTTGGAGAATAATGATGTATTAAGCAAATGAAAAGTATTGTATATAAGAAATAGATCGTGTGCAAAACAAAGAGATATAGTGATTGTTTGGATAAGTGGCTTAGGGGCAAGCCAGACTACCACAATGCAACCTATTCGTGTTTGTGCACCTACCTAAGTGCTAAGTCAGCTCTAGGAAGCCAAAAAAAAATGGAAAAGAAATGACTAGATGAAAACAGGGAAGGCAGAGTTGGCTAGCCACCCAAACCACGTCGCCTCACGGCTAAGCTTACTTTACCCCGCCTTAATTCCGCTGTCCCTACACCCCCCCCCCCCCCCCCCCCCAAAAAAAATCTGAACATGATCTCCACTGGGCCTACGTGAGATCCGCTAGATCGTCATGCGCCTGATGAGCCAGCCTCCACTCAAGCTCCACCTCTCCCATGCTCGCCTCCATCCACCGCGCGAGCTCTGCTAGACCCTTGGCAATCTAAGTTGGCCCCCCAGGTGAGCTCTTCCTCTCTCGCGCTTAACTCCAATCCCCTCCGCAAGCTCCACCTCCTCTCCAGATGGTTATGGTGGCTAATGTGGGAGGTGATGGTGGTGAAGGTGGAAGGTGAGTGCAAGGAAGATGGTGGTCGAGGTCAGAGGTGATGGAGCTAAAAATCGCCCTCACAAGATGCAATAATTCTACCGAGATTATATAGGAAACCAAACGATTTTTTTTATTAGCTAGGCTTAGATACTATAAGTAAACTAAACAACACATCTTGCATTGTCTTATGCTGGCTTGGGCTGACCAAACTTATTTTGCTAGCCAAGCCTGGTGAAGAAACACAATCAAATAGCAAACAACAGTGAAGATATCCAAAGAGCTTTTTAGGTGGCTATGGGCAAGAGGCGGTGGGTGGGGTGGTGGCAATGCATGATGAATAGGTGAAGAACAAAGGCGGGCATGAATTTAAATTGGGATGAAGGAAGACCCAAACACAGGAGTAAAAAATATATCATCTGATCTTTCATCAATCTAGAAATACTGCATAGCTTAATATGTCGCTATATTTAATTTTAAAAAGAAGTCGCTACATTTACTATTGTATTATTAGCTATATATGGCTTCTGTTGATAACGGTGTGAAATGTCCAAAAATCTCTTTATATCCTGTATAATTGATAGAAATAGATATTTTAGTGGAAAAAAAACTCTCCAACAGCTTAATTAATTAGATCTCTAAATGTTGTCATATTTTATTATGGGTTTTTTCGGTAGCCAAGGATAGAGAGCGAGGATATAGCTCTCTAAACACTAAAGTGTGTATAAGATTTAAAAAAAAGTTATTGGAGGATGTAAAGATATAGAGAATAAATTTTATTCAAATAACTATCTAAAAGATAATTTAGAGAGTGAATTACTCTTTCGAGATGATCAGTGATTCAGTGAACCCACAGATCAAGCAGATTCAATCGCTAAACCACAAAGTCAAAAGTTTAGGAAAAAAAAAAACTAGTAATGGTTGGTCCACAACAAATCTTTGGCTCCTGGCTCTTTCTGTCCGGTTGGCAAAATCAGGTTTTTGGTAATTGTTTATATGGAATTTTTGGAGATGCTCTTCTTCCCATCCATGTGCGCGGAGTATATATAGTAGTGGTAAATGCTACCGTGCCATTTGTCCACAACGTCAAATATGATTCATGTGATTGGAATGAGCGAAGCATGTGTGTGTTGTATCTTTCATATGTATATGAGCAAGTTATTGGATTACTAGCAAACAGAGAACTCAACTTCACTAGTAAAACTGTTTTTATCTCTCCCACAAGCAAAATACACGTTGCAATCTTATTGTTTCCATTTCAATGTCAAAAAATCTAGTCTTGGCATGTCTCTTTTGGTAGCCTTTGTGCTTGGACTTCTCGTCGGCAATGGGAGCTAATCAGAGAAGCAGATTTTGACTTTTGAGAAGCCTACTCTATGCCACCGGCACCAATGGTACATTCAGATGCGGAACTTCATTGAACTGGTGTAATTGTCCTGACAGGGTCAGATAACAAACCGCAACGGTAGGAAACGCAGTCAGGGAACCGACAGTTTTTCCATACGATTCGGTTGACCAGTGTCTAACAACTCGTCTCAAGAAAAACTTGAGAAATACACCGTACCATTTTATTTTATAGACAACAATACCAATAGTTATCTCAAGATAAGAGATGACAACAAGAATTCAAAGTCATTTTATCCTAAACACATAGGAACCATCACATGAGGCTACCGCAGAGTGTTTTTGACAGAAAGAGCAGGATAGCGTCTCAGCATCAAGAGAAGCCATAACTCAAAACTTCAAGGTTTATCTCCTCTAGCTTTACCAAAAAAAAAACGTAATCCCTAAAGATCGATAATCGTTATCAAATTATCACAGCTTTCATAGTGACATTGGCACTCTATATTATCTCCACACTAAACGTATCAAAAATAGTAGTAGAACCATCATGCGTACAGCTGAGCCAGATCATTCTCATACGTCTTCCTGATCACCTCCCTCTTGAGCTTGAGGGCAGCAGTGACGAGTCCTGACTCGGGGGTCCATGGCTCTGGTATCAACTTGATTTTGGCTGGTATCTCAAATTTCTCAAGTCGTGCTTGCTTTGCAGCCTGGAAAATAACAAATGCATGTAAGTGCATCAAGTGCAGTCAAATTGTTGTCTTAACGGTACACAGGATTTGTCTTGCTTGACATGCTTGCAACTTTCAGGTTTGCGTTTCAGCGCACACATGGAAAAGGAAGAGAGAACTTCCCAAAGATATCAATGTATATGAGACAGCATAATCCTAGTTACCTTCTTTCAAATGTGGGAACATCTATGCCTTCGGTACTTTTTGCTAAAAATAAATAAATACCATGCTGGTATGAAACACACTCAGCAGTGCTAATGGCCTTTGTGAAATTATAATTATAACTAATAAAAACTCTATGGATGAATATGTTCTATGCAGTGCTAGGTGACTGTTTATTTTTTTTCAGAAACACTAGAAAATAGTTTCCTATTGACATATTTATATTGTTGTTGCCAAAACTATGATACTTCTACAATTATGGAAAAAATAAAAGCATGGATGAGTGAAAGATCAATGGATGCTAAACCCTTTTCATTCATACAAATTCACTTGCAATAAGCATTGAGTCAGGTATGAATGTGTGGTGATCCAACACAGTAAAGCAAACAGATGTTGACAGGTGAACAGAAAACACAAACCTTCGCTAAAGATCCAAGCACTTCTTTAACAGCCTCTTGCTTCTGGCACAAATCTGAGAAATCACTGTATTTAATTCCTTGCTGTGAAGCCCAGCTTTCCAGCTCAATGTGTGCAGCTACCACAAGCGCAACACAGTAATTGTGGAAAGGATCAGCATGGATCATAATGTTCTCCACATATGGGCTCACAATCAAAGCAGCCTCCACCTGTCATCACCTAACAAGTTAAGCAGTGCAATCAGCCAGTGGGACCAGAATAAGAATATTGCATACCTTCCCGAGCGATACATATTCGCCATGTTGAAGCTTCACAATATCTTTCTTACGGTCAATGATTTCAAGGCAGCCATCTGGATGGAATCGTCCGATGTCACCAGAATAGAACCATCGCATACCTTTTTCGTCATCCTTCACATGACATATGAGGTGTATGGTTATGGTTACAGAAATTATGAAGAAGTAATAATTCAATGCATGAAGTAATTTATGAATATATTAGTAAGATGACACCATACCTTGTACACTTCATTTGTTTTAGCTTCATTCTTGAAATAGCCTTTAGTAACATTTGGACCCCCAATGACTATTTCTCCCCGAGGCATTGGTAAATCAGTAGTCAAGTATCCACCCTCAGGCCAGTCGATCAACTAAAAATACAGTTGCCGATATGTCAGGAAGTCAGGAACTGTGGGAGGTCAACAGTAAGTACTAAATACACTGTCATGAGAATAGATAAGATATCCCAGTGAGGAAAGAAGTTCAACAAGCCAAAAAAATTCTAAGCATGTGCATGTAAATAATCTTGAAGCTAAGAACAACCAATAACTTAGGAAGATTTTCAATATAAAAACATTGTTAGGCATAAAAAAATACAAAATAGATCCACACAAACAACATCAGGATAAAAACAGCTTTGCTACAAAAATTGTATCCATCTCATTGGTATGTAGTTAAGAAATGAAGCTGACCTTAATAAACGAACAAGGTAGTGGAGCACCAACACGGCCAACAGATGTGTCATCATACTCTGAAAATGTCCCTCCAGCACAAGTTTCAGTCAGACCATAACCTTGCCCTATTGGAGCCCTGAAATTGCATAAGCCTTAACAATGTCAGACTACAAATAGTGTGAGACAGTCATAATATATTTATCGCTTTAAATGCATGGAATGGGAACATAGGATTTCAGGATAATTGCCATCAAACAACAGAGAAGAGGATATACATAATCTTACCCAAGGCATATATTGATAAATCTCTGAGTATCACCAGATAGAGGTGCTCCACCTGAAAGTACAAACCGAATCTTTCCTCCCAAAATAGCACGAACCTTTCCAAACACAAGCGTATCCCACAAGTGTTTCTCCAAACCCCAGGCACCAAGCCAACTTCCATTGATTGCAGCAAGCCGACGGTTATAGGCAATGTCAAACAATTGCTTTGCTATACCACCCTTTGCATCCACCTGAAGCCACCTCAACACAAAAGGTAGCTGTCAATAATCAACAAGGAACAGACAAGAACAATGTAAAGGACATTACCTTTTTCCTCACACCATCACGCACACGGTCAAGTATAGCAGGTACAGCAGTCATCAATGTTGGCTTTAGTGCAGAAGCATCACCTAGAGTTCCTTTTTTTATTTTGTTGGATGTATCAGTCAGGGTCAAAGGTGATCCATATCCTATGGAGGCCCCAACAGCAGCCATTAGTGCCTAAAAAGCACATTTTTGCAAATGGTGAATAAAGATTATAAACCAATATAGTTCCTATCTTAATTGAACGGCAGAGCTCCTGCCCATGTCTTCTAAAAAAAACAATATAGTGAACAGATTTGATCCATTCTGATGCCTATTGAAAGCTACCTCTGCTGCCAACTCAAGAATGTGTGCAAGTGGGAGGTAGGCCAAGTATATATCTTTACTGCCAAGTGCAGGCACAATGGTCATAACTGCTGAGAGTGTAGCCAGGACGTTGCGGTGGGTCATCATAACTCCCTATAAACAAATGAGATACATGTCAGTTCAACAGCTGAGATATAATTAGAGAATTCCACTTCACTTTTTATTTGTGTGTATAAGAAGCAACTCCCTACCTGAATTCTAGTAAGCAAGGGAAAAATTGCAGCGTACAGATTAACAAAAAATAAGAACCAGGATGTATATATAAAGCAAACCTTGGGCAATCCGGTGCTACCACTTGTGTACATTATCACCGCAACATCAGAAGGGAGAGGCATGTTGGCTTCAACAGGTGATTCAGATCCTAACCTAATTACTTCCTCAAATGATTCAACCTTCCAGCTAGTGCAGTTTTGAGCTAAAGAAACTTCAGCTGATATGCCTTCCTCGTTGATATAGACAACATGCTTGACAGTGTCAAGTTGCCCACTTATATCAATCAACTTCTTTAGTTCTTTCTGACCACAAACTACAGTAGTGACCTCAGTCTGGCAAGCAAAAAGGGTAAATTAGTTAAAAATAGAAGCATATAAATAGCAGGCAGGTGTTGATTACTTTAAGAACAGGTGTCAGGAATGATTAAATGCAACTGGTACATTCTATTAAAAATGCAACTGATACAGATTAATTGCCGCTGTCTATAAGTGATAGTACAGACTGATTTTGTCTTGAACTCTTTATAAACCAAGAAAAGCAGATCACATGAAAACATAACAAGCAGGGACGACAGGAGATACAACTATACAAGTGACAGTACTGACCTCATTTAGTGAGTGACACAATGCTTCCTCCCCCAATGAGGCATAGATGGTGACAACTGTAATGTTTTGTCTGAAGCACGCCTTGCAAATGGAAAAGGAAAATGTAACTCAGAATTGTAGTGTGCGAGGATTCAATCAATGTAACAGAATATGAAGAAGATGGTAAATGAAGACAAGCAAGAAAAAGGGAACCAAAGTGAAAGGATGTTTAAAGAAACGATTTTCTAAAAATATGCAGCATGCAAACTGTTCCTGGTGACTTATGTTCATCAGGTTTTATATCTTTCCGTGGCAAAGCATTTATCATGAATAAGAACATAACATCATTTAATATGAACGTTCTGCTATGAAGACTCCTGTCTGCATAATAATTGTATAAAATGGCAAACATTGCCTAGCAAAGTATACATTTGCATGCCTTTCTGACTTACATCAGAATGCTAGTGGGAAGAATAAGTGGTGTAAGAAATCATCTACAACTGAATAACAATTCAGCCTGCAGATATTTTAAGACAAGTCTTAGCGGTGCACTGTCACCTAGTAACCTAAAACTACCAGTAATCCTGTCTGGGCAACTCAGCAGTTGCACAGTCCATGCATAGTTTCACACTCCAAATGTACTTCTGCATTATTACAGATATGAAGTGACTGGTGCCTTCAATTTACTGAAGTTAAGAAACAGGTGGCAATAGCATGTGAAGAGAAACAAAGGTTGGTCTACAACTCTATATGTAGACTGACAGGGGGAAAAAGAATACCTGCAACGCAATCTGCCACTCAGCCCGTGTCTCAGCAAAAATAGCAACACGTTCATTCTTCTCGTGACCTACTCGAATTAGTCCAGATGAAAAGCTGCAAACGCTCTTGAAGCACTCTGCATAACACTTCCACTCATACTCGCCCAGATGCAACTTCTCAAACGATCTCCCGCCAGGTGCTGCTTCAGTTTCCCTCGAGATGAGCTTCCTGGTGCCAAGGAGTGGCATGTTGACATACTCTTTGCAAGATTGCTCAAACAGCTCAGCAAGTGTGGAGACCCCCTCCCAGTGTGTCTCAACGGGCTGCTCAAATCGATAGTTACGGACTGCATATCCAGGCTCCCCACCAACCTCGACTGGCACTCCCCTCTTCCTTTCGGCCTTTCTCCTCTTGCGGAGCAAAAGGGAGACCGCGACAGGGACAAGAATCCCAACAAAGTAAGGATTCATACTTCTGCAGCGGTGAACCTTGTAGCTATACTTGCTTGCAGGAGGTGAACTAACAGATCCACATGCGCTGAGGCGAAAACCTGCAGATAAGTACTACCATGAGTAGAAGTTTTCAAGGTTTCAGATAGAAGTTTTGAAGGTTTCAGGTCTAGATTGTGATACCAAAGTGACTTTGTAAAGAAGAGACTAACTGCACGATTAGTCCTGCTATCTGACCTGGTCCATTAAGCAATGCAAGTGCAACCACTCCACTTATGGACAGAAAAAGGACCAACTGATTTTACACCAATTCTATCCAATACGGTCAAGTCAAATAGTGCAGTCTGTATAGCTATCCAATTTTGACCTTCTAATACAGACTTCCCCTATATGCATTTAAAACTCATACTCTCATTGTCATTATAGAATTGAACTTAACACGGAACACTCACACAAATTTTTCCAAAAAAGTTACTGGACAACTTTTTTTCCAAAAAAAGAAAAGAAAATTTGTTGGAATGATCCTATTTTCAGAAAAAAAGAAAACAAATACTGTTGGGGGCCAGTGGAACAAGCCTCTCTCAAAGTACTTGAGAAGTGGTACATCACCGACTATAGCACATACATATTTGTTTTGCCTCCTCCATCTGCTCCACTCCCAATTTTTTATTTAAATTAAATATTTAATACCTGTCTCAGCTCACGCATCGCATGCTAATTCAGTAGCAATTTTCAGAGAATTACACAGCCACAAGCACAGTAAACACGGAACACTCACGCAAAGCACTAGTGGTAACGAGTAATGGGACCCCGCGAGTTTCCCCGACAGTGATTCAGATCGCGCCCAGGCCGCCGTCACTACCCCTAACCGACCAACCCCCGTCCACCTGGAGAGCACAGTTCCACACCGCGGCGACAACAATGAGAGAGGCGGAGGGAGGGAGGGAGGGAGGGAGCGGCGGCACCGTACCTTCCGGGGGACGACGGCGGCGGGGGGCACGCGCGGTGCGGTCGGGGCGGCGGCGGAGCCAGTCAGCGAGGTTTCGCCTCGTCACACGTTACGGTTTGGTTCTCTCGCCACTTATGTCGCTCTCGCCTGCTGCTTGGCTTTCCGCCCCGTCAGGCCAGGCCAGGCCCCACCGAATCCAGTCCCTTCCTTGGCGGATAAGCGGGCTAGGGCCCGGCCCGGCCCGAAATCATACCTAATAGGCCGCATTTTGCAGTCCGCTTTGCCTACTTTGTTGCTTCTGCTGGCCCGAAAGCCTAAACAATGGGCCGCACTTTGCAGCCCGCTTTGCCACTTTTCCTACTTTTTTTTTGACGAAAAAGCAAATTTATTAAATCAACAGCAGCGTGCTGATTTAGAAATACACTAGAAAAACTGGCGCAGCTTTGCTGCGCCCTGCCTGGAGCGTACCAGTGGATGAACAACATTGCGTTGACAAATGTAAATTTGTATTGTATCCAAGCAATGCTACTTCAAATTAGCTGGTC
>Ga0182004_10002943_pt1 | contig 13428 bp, 12 predicted proteins | sample Sormic07211540_1_FD_120479 | JGI IMG/M metagenome (GOLD analysis project Ga0182004, IMG submission 120479) | Endophyte microbial communities from Sorghum bicolor roots, Mead, Nebraska, USA - 072115-40_1 MetaG | ecosystem: Host-associated > Plants > Roots > Unclassified | place: USA: Nebraska...
TATCCTTGGGCGATCTTGGATCTTAATTAGTACACTCACGTTCTCTGTGGAAAATTGATACTCTGGAATACTCCTGGGTGAAAGCTACATCGGTATCCGTGCGCTTGCGGATTTTTCTGTTTGTGTTTAAAATACCCAACAAACAACAACAGCAAAAGAGGAAGGACTAGCTCTAGAGCCCTAGCATCTACTCGTTATGGTCGCTGTCCATGCCGGAACCTTCCTCGTCCTCATCTCCACTGGCGGCTGCCTCCATCTCTGGATCCTCATCCATCTCATCCTTAGAGTCTAACTCAGCTGCTCCAGGTAGGTGGTGAGGGTGGAGCTGGTTATGTAGCTGGTGGATCTCCTCATGCAAGTTCTCATTGTACTACTTAGCATTAGCTAGCTGCTGCTCAAGCTCCAGTTGTCGGGCCCTCAGGGTGTCCTCCTCGTGCCAGGCTTCATTCCTGTGACCAAGCACATGAACTAGCATGCGCTCGCAGTTCCTGTGAGCTGTGGTCACCCTGTCCTTCTGTTCTCTCACTGCTAGCAGATCCTGACTTAGCACATTGTTCTGCTAGACTGCCTGGTCCCTCTCTAGAGTCACATGGGCCAACAATGCCTCCAGCCTCAAAACCTCACTCTCAAACTCAAACTGTAGCTGGCGCTTCTCATCCTGAACTGTCAGTAGAGACCCACACAAGAGTCCCAAACAGCGCTCTAGACCTCCATAAGTCTTCATCATGGCAAACATAGCACTCATAGTTGTACTAACATTGTGTTGATTCTCATCCGCACTCCTCTCTAGAGCACTCCCCTCAGTCTGATCCCACACCAAAGTGTAGAGGTCACCCCGGGGAAACACCCCAGCGAAGGTGTGGGCTAGCTCCTAAGGAAACCTCTCCATGATGTCCCTGAGAACTGCAAAAGCAACCCTGCTGGCACCCTAGAAAGGTGTACTGCCTCAGGACTCGTACACCTAGCCACCCCAGGCGGGGTCACCGCCACTGGTAGGAATCACTGCCTCGATCCCCACCAGGGTCCCGTCACCAAGCTGCTCTCAGCTCCAATAGTAGCGAGGTTCCCTTCCTTTAGGATACCCCATCGAACTGAGCACCAACGAAAGCAAGGTAGGCATCCCAAACTCTCCTAGGAACTTGCTCTTATGACGCTACCTCCTAGGTGCCAACTGATGGCGAGGGGCCCGCCCACCAGTGGACTTGCAAGCGGTGAGTCTTGTATGTGCCATCTGTTGAAAATAGAATACCTTGGGTAAGACTGAGGATTATCTTTTATCATTTAATTGGAATTGGGACAGATTTAAATAAGGGGAGGAATTAAGTAATGATATGAAATAAACATGATGCATGCACGAAACTTACGATGTCACAAACTTAGAAACAAAAGTCAATACTAATCGGTATATGTGGTGGCACACAACGTTCTCTCATAACGTAACTAGCATTCTATGCGAGAACGTGGTTAGCGTACCTGTAGAAAACTCATTTCAGCCCAACCCCAGTATGAACATGCAGAACAAGAATTTAAACTATGCACTCCGCACATAGGTACCACATCTATGCATGTGACGTGCCACTACCCACATCATCACCCTATTGACGGCATTGCCTCTCTAGATGGAATTACCCAACATGTGGTACTCTTCCTAGGCAAACCGGATAGGCATGCATGACACAACACCCCAAAGTACTTCCCTAGATCGGCAGTGTATCCGATCATGCTCTCACAACTCCCACTTACCGAGGCGTAGAGGGGAAAATGATCCATACATTACCACTCAAATGAATGGCACTCATACTATTACACGTTGTATGAGCGACGAAATAGAAATATAATGCATAACCCCCCAGTCAGTACTTAACTAGCCACCTTAGAGTCCTTAACTAGGCATAAAGGATATGACCATTGGCACACTGCGTAGTTTTCCAAAAACTCGTTTTAACACATTGATTACCATTAATAGGCAATTAACTTTTATTAACCAGTTTAAGTTTGCTTTAGAACGTACTTATTAACAGTAATCCACTGAACCTTGCTCTGATGCCAACTGTAACAGAACCGCCCAAATTATAAGAGATTAAGCCTGATAGCGACCATTTGCACAGTCAACTTGCCAAGCTTAAGCCCATATAATCCTGGTAGTCCGTCAAATCTAAAAGGATTTCAAACCACATTCGTACATACAGCCCTCGTAATAAGTCCAGTAATCACCATCCACAAGTACATTTAGTTCGCAACATTCAGAGATTACATCAGAGTTCAAATATAGTTATTACAAACCAAGTTCAAGAGTAGCGGAAGCATCATAGTTTTAAATTAACACACACTTAGTCTGATATAGTGCCATAGTTCGGTCATTCCCACAGCAAAACAAGAGGTAGAGTGACCATCGCCCTTGGTCTAGTCATCACCCATTGTTGGGTACAAGTAGTGGATGCAATACCCATAGTACATCTGACCATCTGCAAAAACAACATGGTAATGGAACCATGAGTACGAGAAGGTATTCAGCTAGACTTACCTGTCATAAACCAGAAATAAATGACTCTTCTAGGATCATGAAGGCTGTATAGTGGGATAGCTGAACCCTTTTTGCGTAAAAGCGTTAACCATCTAGAAGTATATCTTGACATCCCCTTTTCTTTTATTTAGCTCAAGTTAGGTATTATTACCTATCATCTAGATTTGCACCTGTACTATTACAAACAATTTGTTATGATATGATAGTACCTTATCATGGCATTCACAAATCATTCATTTCTGCAACCACAGTGTTCCATAGTCCTTACTACGAGGACGAAGCTCAAGTCAAGTGCTCCGTATCCAGGAACGATGGCGATTCGAATCGATTTCTGACTAGCTGGTGAGTTTATTCCCCACACAAACCACACTCATTGATCAAGTGAGCTACAAATCACCATATTACACTATCCAGTACCAATTCGCGGGTTCGCCAGGCACCGCCAGTACCCGAGGATTGTTCCAGTGACCGAGGTATCCAAGTTATACCAAGGTTGCGCATCGCGCCCTCGTCGTTCTACTCAACCATCACCAATACAACGCATGGTGGCTCGACTCCCGGCCCGAATAGTGTTCATGCTTCACGGTCGGAACGACTTATCCTTCCAGCTAAGCGTGGGGCATGCGTTCAACATGACAAGGGGGCCGTCAACGATCGGTCCTTAATCGACACAGGCAGGGGCACAACGGTCAAACACCACCTTAAGACCCTACCCGATCTCAGTTTCTTTCCCACACTTGGTTACTTTTCACCATAGCATTGACAACTAGTATTTAGGTATCCACCTATATCTCGCAGGTGATAGGAAATCACCCGACTTCTACCTTACTAAGCAAGCTAAGCATAGACTCCGAGCCTATCTACATAGGACAAGGTAGATAAATACGTGGTGATATCAAGGAGTAAATATGCATCAATGGTATCAAGCAACTCCTATCACTTAAATGCAGCATAGTAAATCAATCATGATAGACAAACTAAGTTTGCGAGAATAGGGAGACTTAGAATGCCTCGGGGCTTGCCTCTCTCGAAGGTGCTAGGCCTGTGGTCCGGGCACTCCTACAGATCTCCTTCCGGCTCACGTCCTTCCGGAAGCTCCTGCTCCTGTGTCTCCTCCCGCTCCTTGGGTCCCACCTCGTTCTCCTGCGAGCCTGTATGATGCATGTGTGCTCATGAGTGGAGTGCAAGATGCCTGAAATGCAATGCTTATGCAAATTAAGACAAGATGATCACGACAGGGTGCATAGATGAGTATGTACAAACCCCATCTCCCGTGGAGATGAGTTGCAATGTATAAAACAGAAAACTTATTTCTACAAGGTAGTCAACATCATCCAAGAACATCTAACCAAGCAAAGCATCTATTGCATTCTCTTCTACAAATTATTACTAACCAACATGTTATCATGTTGCTTCAAAGATACACCAAACACCCATGCATTCTATTCATCTCATGCATAACAAGGGTTTATTTATTTAATTATTATTAAGCCTACAACAGTAGCATATACCTCTGTGATTCAATAAATTCTACAAAAATTACAGTAGGTCACTGGTGATTTATAAATTCTATCACCAAATTTTAATAATATTTGGACAGGTAACCTGGCCCACACAAAAATCACAAGTTTAACCACATAATTAAGTGTAAATACCCTACTGGTGACAAAGTGTCAAACAACAGATTTCATATTTTTATATATTACTTACTAACATAAGAAATGTCCACAAGAATTTCCAGATTAATTGCATGACCCAATTATTTATTAAAAATCATAAACCACTGCTATGCAAGCATTTAAATCATCATAAATTAATTCCTACAGCAAATAATATGTTACATGTTTATCCCAGAGACTACACATCCATGCAAAGCTAGTAAAACAAGAATCACATTTTTCTGAGCTATATTTTATTTACTGTGCCTTTTCTAAATATCAGCAACATCAAGAAATAAATATATTTATACAGAAAAGTTGTACAAACATGACATGCAAATACACCAGGATGTAGATCTAGGTTTATAGAACATGTCAAACTTTGTTTCACCCTTTTTGGAGCTATAGAACTCAAGTTATGAAATAAACAAAGTTTAAATGAATTTTTGGAAACTTTTATTTCAGGAAACCTGAGGAAAAATGCTAGATCCACCCAGATCAACACCCGCAGAGACGCTGATGGGCGGGACCCGGGATTCGTGGCCCCACTGGTCAGCCACGCCAATGCTCCCGCCGCCTTCAACCAGCCGGCTCTCGCCGTCGGCGAGGTGTCTGGTGGCGCGGCCCCTACCTATGGTTCGTCTCGGCGAGACGACCGCATTGCGCTAACTCACAACGCCTGAGGAGGTCCCTAGCGGCGGGAATGGTGCACGACAGAGCTCGGTGGCGCAAAGATAGCGCGAACGGAGTGGCGCAAAGAATTCGCGGCGTTGCAGCGAACAAGATGCGCTCGCTACCGAGGAGAAAGAATGTCGGGAAGAGGGAGATTCACGCGGACCGAGAGCTTGCCGGAGCTCCGGCCATGGCGCGGTGGTGGAATCTGGCCCATTACCTTGACGTGGACGGCCGAGAGAGCGCGCACGGGATAGAGCTCGTCGAGGCGGGGCTATAGGCGGGTCCAATCGGGCACGGGTGGTCGGGACAACTAGCTCTGCTGCTCCGTCGATGGCACATGACGGAGCGCCGCGGTGGCTGCTGCTGCTGCACTCGCGAGCGGGGGAGAAGAGAGATAGAGGGAGGGACATAATGGAGGGCGGCCTGGGCAGCGGGGCTGCGCTCCTGACCAGAAGGCGTGGTCAGAGCGGCCGTGGCCCCCCGTCGCCGGTGTACGGCTGTCACGTGGTGGCCGTTGGCGGGGTGGAGGCGGGCACGTCCGCACGTGGGGAGGAGGGGGAGAGCTGGGCCGCGCGTGCGAGCGGGCCGAAAGGGAGGCGGGTCGGCTCAGCAGCGGCTGCCTCCTTTCCCTTTTTCTGAATTTCTTTTTCTCAAATTATTTTCCAAGCACATTTTGACTTATTAAAAATGTTTTTCAGACTTGGTCCCTAAAACAAAAGTTGACCAAAATAAATAGCTCTACAACTTTGCTTTAAATTGTAACCCCAAATTCCAAATAGAATTTTAATTGCAATTCAAAACTAGTCCTAGGTGTGAGGGGCCACCAAGCTAGTCTTCTAAAAATGCACTTAGTCTGCATTTTGGGGATTTTTGTATAAAATTCATTTCTCAAATGCTAGAGCTCCAAAAATTTCACACAATTATTCTTAAATCTTCTAAAACATAGTTCAATCTACTTTGGTCATCACAAGCAATTTTGAAACAAGTATATTAATTTATTATATTTAATTTCATTTAACTCAAGCACATAAAATCACAATTTAAATGCTACTATGTTCATGTGATGCTATGCTCATGCCCATGCTTAATGAGAATGATCAGGAGTAAGTTTGTGAGACTAAGTGCATGCTTAACACCTAGGGTGTTACACTCCCCATGGACCCTGAAATGTCCATGGTGCTCGCCTCATTGCCTTCTTCAACTTCTTTTCCTGCAAGGTGTGAGGGGCCACCAAGCTCCATTTGAGTGGCCTGTGACATCCCTCTTGTCACTCTGCTTGTTCCTACAACATTTTGGCCTCTTGCTCCTTTGTCCAATTTAATGGTTTTAGTGTACAGAGGGTATACAACCGACGTTTCTCACAAGGGAGAGGAACTTGGACTGTATGGCTAGGATAAAGCAATTTAAGTCCACCTCTTGGACCTCTTTTGAGCATATTAATATGAATGAAGAAATACTCATTTAAAACATCTCTATCAGAGGCGATGTACTCAAAGGTATGTGATTCTAGCAAACCCCATGTATCAGCTATACCAGTAATGAAAGATGTGAAATAGATGGGATTTTCATGCTCAATGGAACTAAGCCAAAAGTTTATTAGCAGTTTGACAGTTGAGACTTTAATTTTGCATACCATGGCATAGAGTAGTTTAAGACCATCATCACTTAAGGTGTAACCTCTAGTGTCAGGAAAAAGAGTAACAATCATCTAGTAATGAAGAAAGCGCAACGTTGGATTATGGATTCGGGAGGGTGAAGGATTAGAGCAATCATTGGAGCCAGAAATTGCTTTCCAAAATTCATCTTTGTTAAATCCATTAGTGGCAAGGTCTAGATTAAGTTCCCAATCATGATCACATCCTAATGCACTGTTTAAGAGGCTCCAAGTTAAACTATATTCTTCCCCATACATGCAAAAGGCTACCCCATTATTTGTTAATTGTAAGGTGCAAAGAAATTCTTGGGTAAGCACTTTTATACTGAATTCATGAACTTGCCAAAATCCTCCCCAACCAATTGTGTTAAAGATAGTATTAAATTTTGCACTCATACCTATTCATTCCAAGAGGACCAGATCGATGATGCTTGTGCATTGGAAACTGCTTGCTTGAGGGGTGTTGTACTTCTGTAGCTCTTCTTGGTTCAGCATGAGGCCACTCTCAGGTTCTCTTTCTCTTTATGGAGGCTCATATAGTACCATCTGGTGGTAGATCTCTTCCTCCTCCCTCATCCCATGGGTTCCTTCATTGGTTTGGTGACAGCCTTGGGAAGAACTCTCACCCTTCTTGGACTTCTTGAACCAGGAGGTGAGGAACTTCTTCATCTAGCTACACAAGTGAGAGCCTAAGCTCCTACTACTACTACTATGATGCAAGAGAAGGGACAAGTATTTTGGGTTTTTGTTTTTGGAAGGCTACTACTAAACTAAAATTTAGAAAGAACTTGCAACAATGGAGGGAAGAAGAGAGATTGTGAGCTCGAGATGATTCTACTAGTTTGGCTATGGAGTTGAGCTCACAATTCAAGGGTAATTATAGGAGGAGAAGTGAAGGTTGGGGTATTATGTTGAACTTTGGACATGGAATCTTGCTGGATGTTTGAAAACTTTGTTAGAGATTGTCCAAAGTGGGGGTCAGCAGAACCCCATCCTAGGCATCCCGGCACTTCAAACATTGTGACATTAAGTGTCTGGTAAAGTAAAGGCTAGCTGTGGACTGTTGACGGTTGATAACGTCAATATTTATTAGAACTTTAGACACAAAGGAACACATGAATACACACTAGTCTAGGGTTTTAACTAACAGTTTCCACGAGTTTTGGTGATTCTATATTTTTCCAGGGATTATTCCTGAAAAGCATAAAAGATGGGATTATAGTGCATAATTACCATGAAACGTATCCGCGATGGAAAACATCATCATTGGGCTTAGGATGGGTCTAGAAGACACCCAAAGCAGCGGGACCCATAGACGAGAGAAGGTGGGGCCGGCCGGCCCCACCCTAGGGCCAGTCGGCGCCCTAGGCTAACCGATGGCCGCCACCTTCTAGAGTCTTCCTCCCACGCCTCCTTAGAAGCAAAGCAAAGTACCCCTACGTTGATTTTAGGTCGGTTTGATCCGATGGTGCATGCAAGATGAAGACACGGATCGATGACATGGCAGTTCCTTACCCCCTACTCCACCTCGGCCTATATAATGACGCCCCAAGGCCCCTCCAAGAGGCATTCTACACCCCGGTGCTTCATATTCTCTACATAATTAGGGTTAGGGTCCGTTTAGTTGATCTAGTTCTAGTTCATCTAGTTCTAGTTCATCTAGATATGGAAATTAGGAGAGACTAGTTCTTCTAGATTTAGTCTTGTTTAGAGATTAGAGAGATTGAGTAGAGGAGTTCCGGCCTATCGGTGCTTCTTCATGGCTGTATTCGTCTGGATTCAGCTCCCTCGCCCGAAGCTGCGTTCTAAGGTACTTTTGTACTTACCATTCCGATTTAAGTAAGCAACCTCTTCTTATTCGTTCTTTGGTTCACATCTCATATTGAGTGCTTTGATCTTGATCATTACTTGGTTGAAGTAGTATTTCATAGTGTAGGCGTGGTGCCTAGGCTAGGTTTACTTGTTCATGTCCCCTGATTAGCTGGACTGTGGTAGCTTGCGTAGGTGACTTTATGGCTATGTTGAATCCTTTGTAGTCAACATCCCATTGATAGGACTGATAGGCTTATAGGTGCCTGGTAGGAGATTACTCTTTCTTCTCCTATTCGGGTTACTTGTCCGATAAGACGATATTATATAAAGTTTACCAGAATCAGAACCAGAGTGCATTAGTTATTTCCTTTTTCTTGATATGATCTAGCCTAATTGTAGGGTTAAGTCTATATACTTTGTCATCATCACAACTATTCCCTATGAATATGATATTTAAAACCTTTGGGTACAATGTGACACTGGTATGATATCTGTGCGCTTGCGGATAATCCTACTTAAAACTTATTTAATGGAGTGCAGTTAATTTATACTAACATGGACTGAAAGTGATTCAATTTTTAGAAATTCCCTGGCGTAGTGCTTGGTGAAAGAGAAAAGATGAATGGCTAAAGTAGAGACATGCCAAAAGAGATTCCTATGAACCATGAGAGCACTAGAGCATGCATAGGTAACCACTTTGTAGACTTTGAGTTAGTGGTTTGGCCCCAAGAGCATCCAAGATGAAAAAGAGCATCTTATGCTTAAAATGATGAACCAAGGGACTTTCTTTTCAGACATTGGCTATAGTGGCATGCATTGGATTCCTATGTGGGGTGAATGGGAGACAACAGGCTGCAAAAGGGATCAAGATGGGGGTCGGCCAAACCCCACTTGAGAGCCCCAAGGGCATCCATGTGCTGGCCCTAAACTAGAGCATCTAGCCAAAGTGAAAATAATGGACGTGGGCCCACGGTGGGGTCAGCCGACCCCACCTTGGGTGATCCAACAACTCAAAATTTTATTGCAAATTATTCTCAAGGTTTTATTTAATATGGCTAAGTGTTTTGTGGAAATAAACTATGCAGAATTAAAAATAAAAATGCAATTGAAAATGAAATGCAAGAATTGAAATGCGGAAAGTAAATATGAGATAAATACTGATTTACCTTACCATCAAGGGCTCCATGTTTTAGGTCCATAGAGTTGGACCTCTTTGTCTTGTTCATTCCTCAGGTGATTCGGTTGGTCCTGAAGATGGGACCGTGATTGCACCTCTCTCCCGCCACACTTGCTTTATTTTGGCTTGCAGTTTAGCGAGTTCTTCCTTCTTTATTTCGGCCTTTTTAGCCTATTTAGCTGTCTTGTTCCTTTAGCATGGGTAATAGCAAGGTTTGTTCTTTGGTTCTTTGTCCTTCACCTATATGTTAGCTTTATAACCATTGAATGGAAACTTTACCTTCTTTCGTAGGAATTGGAAATGAATTTTGCCAGATCCCACATTGATGACAGTGGTAACCATGTTGAGGAATGTCCTTTCTAGGATAATAGGGACTTCATTGTTGCCCCCATGTTCAGTAATAGCACGTTTTGTTCTTTGGTTCTTTGTCCTTCACCTGCATGTTAGCTTTATAACCATTGAATGGACACTTTACCTTCTTTCCTTGGAATTGTAAATGAATTTGGCCAGATCCCATGTAGATGACGGTGTTAATCATGTTGAGGAATGGTCTTACTAGGATGTAAGCGACTTCATTATTGGCCCCATGTTCAATATGATGAAGTCGGCAGGGACATAATCACCTTGAACCTTGACTAGTATATCCCTTGCCAGTCCCTCATGGAATCGAAATGTTTGATCGGCTATCTGCAAATGAACAAATTTGGGGTGCAAATGCCCCCTAGTAGATTTTCATAGGTTACCTTGGCGATGATGTTAACACCCGATCCACGGTCGCAGAAGACATTGTGGAAGATTTGTGGTCTAATCTCGCAGGTGATGATTGGGTGGCCTAGAACGACCTTCTTAGCGATGAATGGTGGATCAAAGAGATAACTCTAGTTGGACCACACCGGAGGCTTACCGAACCTCGTGATTACTAATTTAACACCTTCAATTGGATCCTCAGGTTTCCCTAGGATCTTACCATGCTCAAAGGATGCGACAACTGTTGCTAAGTAAGCTAATTGTGTTTCTAACATTTTATTGAAGATTAATTGATTTTTCATAGCACAAATAAAGCTATCCATTTTCTCACGTAGATTTTTAAGAATCTTATCATTAGCCATTGTTTTATGGTTAATACTATCATTTCTTTTAGATTGGCCTAAGATAAGATCTCTTAAACAAGGTTGGTTACCAAAAGAATTATTGAAATTATGATTGTAACCATTACCTTGGTTTCCTTAGTAGAAGGGGCACGAGTTTTGTCCTTGTTGCTATTGTTGGGGCTAGTACCCATTATTTTTACTATTGTTGTTGATGAAGCTTATCTCTTCCTTTGTTTTGGGACATATTGCCTAAATGATTATCTCCTCCGCACACCTCGCACCGTGGATCAGTTTTGACGGCTCGTGTGGTTGCATAAGGTTGAATGGCCTCTTGTTCCTTCTTGGAACCTTCTTAGATCTTTTTCATCAAGAGGTCCATTTTAGCATAGAGCATGTCCACCTCATTGAGGGCATGGACACCTCTATTCTCAGGCTAGTGTAATACCCGATTTTAAGGACAAAACCAGATATGCACCATATGTGAGTCTTAGGAGGCAAATCTCACATATAGCTACAAATAAGGGGTAATATCAAAATACAATGCATAAATTATATAATGTATTTAGTATAAAAGAGATAACATTTGATAGCAAACAGTGCATAGACAACTCCAAACTTTGGGTATTAACTCCTCTCTATAGGATCCAACTGACTGGTTGATAACAAGCCTAAAGCATCTCCTGAAGTGTGGAGGAAATAGCAAGAGTGAGTCCATGTCGAACTCCACAAGTATAGCAACTAGATTGTATAGATCCCACAATCTTATGATCAATATGACATAAATAATGTAAATCATTAAACAATAAACATGAACATTTTAACACAACAAGAATCATCATCTTTAATGCAAGAATCCCCAAGGCCGCTCTTGACCGTGAGCACGGCTAGTATACCAGTTTTAACACTCTGCAGAGGTTGTACATCTTTACCCATGAGTCATAATTTACCCTTTTGCCTGAGGCCCGTCGACCTCTTAACCCACTACCAAGGAAGGTCGGTAGGGATCACTATGAAGCCTTTCAAAAGTTCGTCTAACATGTTAGGGCCGCAATGTTTTCCGGGCGTGCAGATATAGAGCCCCCCTTCCAATGGGACAATGACTCGTAGCCTATACACATAAAGAAAGGCCACACTATATCCAAAACGGCAAGCCCCTCTAGCACCCTTTTGGGTAACCGCTAACAAGCTAGAAAAGGTCTTCATACTCAGCTAAAGCCAGAGCCATTATAGCCCTCATGGTTGCACTGTTGTCCCGGTTATCACTTACAGATAAATCATCAGGTGGCTAAAAAGTCATTTTTATCGTTTATTATATAACATTAATCTAGTCACAGGATCATGGTCACAGAAATAAAACCCAAATGCTATACTTACCTTGATCCAATTGCCCTTGCTGATCCTTTTGGTTGTGCCGGTCTTACTTGCCAAGGCTCTGATCTTGGTCATTGAAGCACTCTTGTTCACCATGAATTGCTCACCATCTAAACTCGATCATCGAATAGCAACACACAAGCAAATAGGAGCCAAACATACATGAAACAAACAAAGCTATGATTAGAACAATACACCAAACAATAAAAAGGTTTAAAACTAATCTATCGTTACGAACACAAAGACATGAAAAGTAGTCTAATTTGATCATGGTCACAAAAACGCAAGAACCATCGAGGTCGAAGCTACGATGTAAAAGGAACAATTGCCGAAAAATTTATACCGTAAATGAAACTACTATGAGCTTGATTTATATTAATTAACAAAAACAATGTGAGTAACATTAACTCAAATTAAATAAAACATATTTAAACTTAAAATCTGAGTTGATGCTAATCATATATTTTTTATAAATGTTATCACCTAATTTACTAAATAAGTTATTAAGCTTTATCTTTGCAAATTGCAAAAGAAATAAATATGTGAGAGTATTTAGTATAATTAGAATTTCGTATATGAAACATGTTTGAGCTAAGCAATTTATTATTTAGAAATAAGATTATGTTAGTAACTTACCATATTAATATTTATATATGAAACCCCAAAGTATAAAATCTATATGGATTTTAAATTAGAAAACCAGTTGCACACAAACATCAACGTTAGTATATTTTAGATTATAAAATTCAGAAATATTTAGTATGTTCGCTTCTAAATTAGTAAAATAATTGTACATAAACATTAATCAATCTAGCATTTAAATTAATAAAATTTACAAATATAGGGCAACACGTGAAGATGCAGTACTAGTAGGTAGATTAAATCTACAAAATTCTAACGTGGTTGAATGGATTAAATTGGAGTTAGAATAACTAAATGAAACACGATTAAGATGGTATAGATTTTTAGAATAATTGAATGAATAGATGAGTTACACAACATGCACCCTCTTCCTTGTGTTGTACGTGAACTTGACTCTGGCCAATTAGAGTTTCGGCTGGTGGAGAGCAGCCGAGGGCGGCTTGACCTTGGACCAAGGACTGAGGGCCGATCGGGCATGGTGCTCGGCTTTCTCGTTGATGACGAAGAGGCAACACGACGTGTAGATTCCCAAACTACCTGGTCCCATATAGTAGTTTTAGTATGCTTTGTCCAAGGGGTTGGTACACATATGTAGGGAGAAAAACTTTCCACATTTACATCAATTAGCGATATGGTACTAATTGATTTGCAACCTTCATCTTTACTAATAGACCTAATTAATTATTAAAGCTCATTAGTAAATAAATACATGGTCTTTTTGATTTATTATGATTATTGCAAATGGGCTTTGACGTTGGAAAAATAGTAAGAGGTTTATTATTTTCGGAATTAATTATTTTCATAGATAAAATAATTGTAGAAAA
>Ga0182004_10002944_pt1 | contig 13425 bp, 8 predicted proteins | sample Sormic07211540_1_FD_120479 | JGI IMG/M metagenome (GOLD analysis project Ga0182004, IMG submission 120479) | Endophyte microbial communities from Sorghum bicolor roots, Mead, Nebraska, USA - 072115-40_1 MetaG | ecosystem: Host-associated > Plants > Roots > Unclassified | place: USA: Nebraska...
GGAGTCTGGAGTCTTGAACCTCACCTCACCTTTGCATACACGCACACGCGGCACACCTTCGCCGTGAAATTATTTGGTGGCGACTGCCCTCCTCCGTCCAACCAAAACCTGGCGCGACCATGTGCATGTCCTGACGTCCTGCACGGCTGCCGCCACCACCGACTTTTTTGGGATGACCTAATTGCGCGCGGAGCAAGCAGACCATTACTGGTCGGTTCGATCAGTCAATGAGCGCTCAGCACTAAGAAAATTGACGACACGATTGACAAATACTGAATTGATTGGTAAGTCTTTAAGATAAAATTGATAAAATTATCATAGACATCTTATTATTGATGAAAATGTTATCTTTCACTGAAAGCACAAAGCACGTAAACTCTAATCCTGTGAGTGTCTTTAAAAGCTAGACTGACAAATCATTGAAATGAGATTGATCAAGTCACTATAGATACTAGTAATTACTAGGCTACAGGCCCTTTGGGGGTTTTTTTACTCGAGTTTTTGTTGTGTCGTAACATGTTTATTTTAGAACCGGTTTGATCCACTATATATTGGTACTACCAATTAGCATCTATGAAACTCTAAACCTGCTAACGAAACTAGTAAGCAGAGCTCTAGCTAAGAGGTAGGCCTTGTTTAGTTCCGAAAAGTGAAAAGTTTTCGGTACTGTAGCACTTTCGTTTGTTTGTGACAAATATTATTCAATCATGGACTAACTAGGATCAAAAGATTTGTTTCGTGATTTACAGCTAAACTGTGTAATTGGTTTTTATTTTCGTCTATATTTAATATTTAATGCATGTGCCACAAGATTCGATGTGACGGGGAATCTTGAAAACTTTTTGGTTTTCAGGATGAACTAAACAAAGCCGTAGTTGTAATAAGTCTGTTAGATCCACTAGCACTAATTTTAAACACTAAATATTAGTATTAGTAGATCTAAACAACATTAATTAAAGACGAAGAAGGTGAATTATATGGAGGGGGAAGGACGTTGAATCCTGAGGTCCTGACGCGTTAGTTGGCGTCTCATTTGTTAGATCCAAACTTCAAACGAATGAGCCCTTGATCATTTTGAAGGAAGAATGGGAATGTGACAGCTTGTAGCAAGGGGCAGACAGCTCCGTTCAATTTACCGAAGTTTGGGTTCGTCGGACCACAAGGTCATCGCCCCATTTGGGGGAACTGGATGCATCGGCCCAAACTAAACTGGGCCTGAAAATCCAATCATATATGCCACAACCACAACATCGATACCTACCTGACCGTCTGAAGTCTAAACCCGATGCGACAGAACAGTAAAGAAACTAGTAAAACTTTGGGTTTATCATTGAACCAGTGATATATTTGTCTAATTTATCTACACATCACCGAACGCATCTAATCTAAATCGAAATGAAAACGGGTGGATATATAGCTCTTCACATCTTTTATCTTTTATTTTGTAAATTAGCTAAGCAAAAATAAAATTAAAACTCTGCGTTTGCCGGGAGTCGAACCCGGGTCTATTGCTTGGAAGGCAATTATCCTAACCGTTGGACTACAAACGCTGCGTTGAGTATTAACAGCGAGTACATTTTATTCAAAGAAGGAACATGTTTCAGTACAACACGAAACTGCAGTATACGTTTCAGTTAGCCAAGCATTTGCGAGTTTGTGCTACCGCTTCCACATGACGTACGATGCATAAAAACGAGGGGTCAGAGTTGTTGCGTAGCGGCAGGAGACGCAGGAGAGGTTTTTTTTTCCCCACTCCCGAGTTCCGACCGGGGCCTGCGGGCAGAGAGGCCGCGGACGCGGCCAAGCCCCGCTTTTGTGCCGATTCGTGCGCGACAAACGCCAATTTGAGGGGGAGGGCGTCGGCACATGGCTGCCCTGCCCAGCCGCGGCGGCGACACAGGCCGGCCGAGCGAGATCGCGTGAGCCGCGAGGAAGATGCATGGCCTGTGGGGGCCTGGACCCCTGGAGGCCTTTCACGAGGGCACTGTAGTGCGCGCGCTGGGCGCTGGCTGCTTCTTCACCCGGCGTGCGTGAGCGTGACTCGGCAGTCGCCAGCCGTCTTCCGAACGCGACGTGTACTGTACGCGCTCGTACCGGGGCGGCCGGGGGCCTGCTGCTCGACCTCGATCGTAGGCGTAGCTCTGCTCCATCATTCCCCAATGGTCCCCTTGTTTATCATGCAATCGAGGGCCACAACGGATCCAGCCATCCATGGAATCCGCACGGACTTATGTGCGGACCTGTAGTCATCGAAGCTACCTACCGGGGGCGTGCATGGGCGTATGATGTGGTCTGCTCAATGCTCACGCCATCGCAGTGGCACAGAAGATCAACATTCCTTCCTTGCCCATCCAACACAGCCAGCCAGCGTGACAAGAAAAGCGTCGCCCTAGGTAACCCATGCTGCATCGTTCCACTGCCCCGGCCACTGCTTCCATACTATAGTCTCTCTCGTGCAGGTGCAGCGAGCTCCCCTCTCCCCTTCGTTCCAAGAAATGGCCGCGGCGGAAGCAGCAGCCTCCTCCGCGCCAGCTCCCGAGCGTCGTCTCCTGGAGGTGGAGGAGGACGAGGTGGTGATCGACTTCAAGCCCAACGCCAAGTGCCGCGCCGACCTCCGCCTCCGCTCGCTGCACCCGTCCCTCCCCGTCGCCTTCAAGGTGCAGACCTCCTCCCCGCTCAAGTTCCTCGTCAGCCCGCCGCGCGGCGCCGTGCCGCCGCTCTCCACGGCGTCGCTCCGCGTCGTGCTCCGCCCTCAGGCGCACCCGCCGCCGTCCTTCCCGCGCTCCCGCGCCGACCGCTTCCTCGTCCTCTCCTCGCTCTCCGCCGCGCGCCTCGACTCCGCCGTGGGCAGCGACGACGACGACGTCAGCGCCGTCCGCCTCCGCGTCTTCTTCGGCGGGCCGTACCTGCTCCGCCTCGCCGCCGACGCCGGGGACGCCGCGGCCGTGCGCCTCATCCTGCGCAGGCAGCCGCACCTGCTGCCGTTCCTGGACCACCTGCAGGCCGCCGACGCCGCCGAGCAGTGGGCGCCGCTGCATGCGGCGGCCGCCAGGGGGGACTGCGGGGAGGTGAGGCGGCTGGGGCCTGACGCGCTGGCCGCGCGTGACCGCGAAGGGAGGACGGTCCTGCACGCGGCGGCCGCGGCCGGCGAGGCCGAGGCGGTGGCCGTGCTGGTGGACATGGGCGCCGACACGTCGGCGGTCGACGCGCGCGGGAGGACTCCGCTGGACGTCGCGCGCGAGAAGGGATACGTAAGCGATCCACTTCGAATCTACCTGCTTGTCCTTGTTACTGTCCTGTACCAACACTCACTCGCGCAACGAATTCGGATGCTGCTTCTTTATTAATTAGCCGGACAACCCTTGCGTTAAAACCGCATATACTAACCTGTCACTAACGAACAGAAACACGAGAAGAGACACAAGGAATCACGCCATGGACCAGCCTCAGTCCGCACGCAACGCAACTTGGCTTTACGTGAGCCGCGTAGGTGTGCTCGTGAATCATGATAGGAACGGGCCGAGAGCAGGACGTACGGGCGATAGTATTAGCTAATTAATGCAAGGTTATTCCTCGTCCATTTGGTGTGTGTAACGGCGGTGTTGTTTTTGCTGAGTGGTGCATGCAGCAAGAAGTGGTGGACGTCCTGGAACGGTGGGAGCTGGTGATGACGGCGGCGAGGCGAGGCGACCTCGGGAGCCTCGAGTCCCTGCTCAGCAAGCGCGCGGCCGTCTGCGGGCGCGACCAGTACGGCCTCACGGCGCTCCACCTGGCGGCGATCAAGGGCCACTGCGACGCGATCGCGCTGCTCGCCGGGTCGGGCTGCATGGACGTCGAGTGCGAGGACGTGGAAGGGCACAGGCCGCTGCACCTCGCCGTCGAGGGCGGCCACGCCGAGGCCGTCGAGGTGCTGCTCGACATGGGCGCCGACGTCAACGCCAGGACAAGGCGCGGCGCCACGCCGCTCCAGATGGCGGAGGCCATGGGGTACGAGGCCGTCGCTCAGCTTCTGTGCGCTAGAGGCGCTGAGGTGGCTGCCGCACCGGCGTTGTGCGTCGCATCGTCGTCTTCGTCGTCCATATCGTGCGCCTGATTTGGTTTGCCGGTTTCAGAAGAGTTGGGAGTGTTGGACGGACACGAAACTGCACTGTACTGTATAGTCTAAAAATAGTTCTGCTTTCTTGGGAGAGAACAGCTCCTTATTTAAGGGGACGGTCGATTGGCTGCCTTTGCGTGCTATACGCAGTGTGCTGGTGGGGAAAAAAAGCATGCAATTGCAGCGCTTTACATGTTGATGTTATTGTTTATGTTGTGTATTACTATGCAAGAAAACATTTACTGTTCCTCACTCATCATATTATTCAGCTTAGAAAATATAAACAAAAGTAGCATTTGGCAAAACTTGGAACAGCAAACTAAATAAACACCCTAAAATTGCAAAAATCAGATCAACAGTAGTACACAGATTAATCAGTTCTTCATGCGAATACGATTCCAGTTTCTAGCACGGGAGAAGAGTTAAAATACCAAGCGTTCATGGTCCGCCAATATTTTGCTCTCACTATAAGAGAGAACCGAAGTAAGTTTTGCTCCATATCACAGTTTGCAGCCAACTTGTATGCTCTCAGCTATAAGAGGGAACCGAACTACCCAAGTTTTGCCCCATACCAAAGTTTGCAGTCAACTTTGTAATCATCTAATGTAGCTACGGAGAAAATGAATTAAGCACTCTCCCTGTACTATCCAGAACATCAATGACAACTGAAAGTTATATTTTGTTAGACTATACTATATCAGAATGATACATGATTTAGTTCAGACCTTCCCTACCAGCATTGAGATGTTTTTTTTTCTTGGTTTTCTTTTAGGTATATCAATTCCACACTATTACGAGCACCATGTCCTGGAAAATGATCGAATAAAGGAGCTTCTTCTTCCTGCATCAGATAGATAGACTCAGATGCTAAGTAGATGAATAAGAATAACCGGTACTATTGCTGTTTACAATTGGCGATAGAGTAAACTTTCGGATTAAATGCTTACCAGTAAAAACAAGCACCAATCCACCGGTTGAGGATAAAGACACTATGTCAACAATTTTATACAAGAACTAGAAAGAAGCAACGGCTTCAGGATTAACGCAAGATGGCCTCCTTGCATTGTAGTAGAAATGGGCAATCATTTGAACCAGCTCATCTGCAGTCCTTATCTCTGTTGAATATGTGAAAGACAATCACGTTGTGACTTATTAGTAGAACTCTTGGCAACTGAAACTTCAAGGATCACAAATGGTGGCAATTTATTCAAATTTTCCTTGTGAAATTTATTAAAGTTTCCTGTTTTTGAGGACTTTTCATGGAAAACAAATTGAGAACAAAATAGAGAAATACAGGAGGGGTCTCCTTGTCATCTTGACACTGGTGAGGAAGGGCCTGTTTGGCTGGTAGAAACCACAAAAAACCCTGCCAAAGGATCCAAATCTAGGCGTTTCAAAACAGAAATAGGCTGAAATGTTTCTCCTTTTTACATTGCAAGTACAGGATAAATTACTCCAAGAACCAGTTAGCCAAACGATTATCCAAGAAACAAAAACCCTACCAAAGAAACATTTCGTGGATAATTTGTAACAAAAAAAAAACTGTTTTTCAAGAAACTGGATCCCTACCAAACGGACCCAGAGAATAGCGCTGGAGATGACGTGGAGGGAGTTAGAGAGGAAAGGACTCCATCCATGCCTGTCACGCCCGCTATGTGAAAAGCTCCTCTGCCTGATCAAGAACATACGAAAACCATCCCCATCTGAGTTCCTCAACTCTTCTCTGTATCTCAAGGTGTCTGCCAAGTAACCTTCATCCAGAATTCCAGATGAGTGCTGCTCCAGCAGGATGGGCCAGAAGCCCAACAGCATCCTTCCAAGCACTGGTGTTGCAGCCCATGCAGAGCCATTGGCCTGCATCTGTTCAATGTCAAGGACTGGTGTTTGGTGGATTTCAATTGGGTTGGATTGGTCCTGTGTGTTGGTTCTAAACTTGTCATCATTTCGATCACTGACTGTTTTGTGCATCAGTGTGACCTTGCACAGATTGAATTGATCACTGCTCCTCTTAAGGTGTACGCAATAGCTGGTCGTTGTGTATCCATGGTGGTGTTGTGTTACATCTCCTAGGTATCAAGCTTGTCTGGCAGCCTGCCACAGGGCAGAAGAGTGGTGTTGTATCTCCAAGATAAAATACCGGGATCCTGCAGCAACAATGGGAGTGTAACTGTTCTCTGGCACAGTGATAATCATGCTTCACCATCTGCTGACTTTGACTGTGAGACTAAACTCCATCCTTTTTGCTTATCGATGATGTTGCACTAGGAACTAGTGGACACCAATTAGTATATAATGCATATTATTGGTAAATCAGAACAGTAGCAGTAATTAAATAAGGCAGAATGGTGTTTAGCTGACAGTGCAATGGCACAAAAAGTTGTTAAGTGAGAACTTGCTGTCTCAACAAATGCATCCCAATGGATGCAGTAAGTTCCCAACATCTATTCCCGGAGATAGGACACCATTTTCCTACAATCTGTAACAAGACATCCGACAAGGTTGAGGACCGGGAGATAGGACGCACGTGCCAGCCAAGTCCACACATCTCAGAGAAGAGTAATCAGGACTGGTCACACCAACAAAGAAAGCGGTCCACAAGCCAACTGGATTGAAATCAATGCAAACCAATCCAGCCAAATCAAATTCACTAACATTTGTCCACAACACTGTACTGGTAGAGCAACCAGCCAATCAGGACACACAAGTAGTGCTGCTAGAGAGTGAATATGTTAAGAGGTGCTCCCTAACATGGCGCAGAAAACCAAGCATGAGTTTCAAGCAACTTTCTTCATAGAAGTCTTTTGCATAGCAGGATGGATCATTTGGATTGGAAGCAAAAGAACTCTCATTTTTCAGCGAAGTCTCATTCTTCAAGGCTGCAAGACACCCGGGTCTGTTTGGTTCATGACCTGGCAGGCAGCCTGCCAGGCAGTGATCCTGGCCACCAGGCAACCGGGCGTGTTTGCTTGCATCCCAGGCAAGTCTTCCTGGCATGAGAGTTGTCCCCAACCGTCCGATTTCGGGCACGTCCTGCCTGGGAGTCCACAAAGCAAACATACCCAAATCCAACGGCCTAGGATTGTTGCCTGACAGGCAAACCTGCCTGGGCACAGAAAGCAGAACCAAACACGCCTGAACTTTCACTGCCGTTACACAGGATTCAAGGGCCTTTAGAATTGTCCTTTTGTTCTTGAATTTCCTCTCTTTCTGTAGGTTGTAGTTGTTTCAGTCCTATGTTTCCTGTATAGATCATTTTCTCTTCTTCAATTGTGTAACAATTTTTCACCTCTATTTTTATGTTTATATGTTTTTTTACAACAGTAGGAATTTCCTCTATTATTTTGCCTTTTAAACAAAGAGGTGCTCCCCTGATCAGCACTGCAGGCTGATGTCGCTGGTGCAGTGACGCTGGGGCTGGAACAGAACTGGATGGACCTTTCTGCAGGAGATGAGACCTTTGGAGGTAGAAGAAAATGGAGGAATTCCAACGGAAACCCTGTTCAGGAGCTCACCCGTATGAGCCACATGGGCGTATAAATTGGGCTGGAAATGTGTCCTTTGCTCTATTGTGAAGAGGATCAAGTGACAGATCTCCTTTTCTCTCCAAACTTCTAACCGGAGTTTTCTCTTCCTCCCAAATGTCACAGATGCTAAGTCTGTCTCACCTCTACCTCTCTATTTTGTTTCCCAATTAATTTCCCATAAGAAGAAAGGTAATCCTCAGTAAAACTTTACAGAATTCTCACGAGGACAATTCAAACTATTAAAAATATAAGGGGTGGCTAGGTTAGGGTATTAGTTTGACGTACCTTTTTCTCTGTATAAGATCTTGTTTCCCCTAAGGAACAATAATTGTGGACATTCTCTTACTTGAAGTGCATATGCCAAATCTCTCTCAATATTTATATCAACTTTGACTGTCTGTTAAACAAATCAAAACTTAGGACCTGAACAAAGACCAGAGTAACCCGGCCAAATAATCAAAGATGCTATTCAAACTTACCCGAGGAGGTAAGCGATCTTTAGCATTCCAGTATACCTTAGCAGCCTTTTCCAATTCTTGAAGAAACTTCCAATTGTCAGCAGCCCTGCAAACCACAGCATCATGCAGGGTTCAATACTAAACAATCAAAGCCTCCTGCAAATAAACTAATAAATTTCACCCTAAAGATTGTGAGGAATTCCAGAAAGTGAAGCCTGTTTTGCCGTTTATTTGTCAGTAACAGGACAGTTCTGAATTTTCTAGGCTTGTTTGATTCAGACTTCACAGACATCCGGATTAACAAATGCAAGCTTAAATGGTGGTTGAATAGCACAAGCCGCACTCCAAACATAATGCCAACAGTTTACGAATCAAAATTAGATAGGGATGGATGATTTTTACCTGTTGTAGCGCTCGAAGACTAGGACGACTAAGGGGCTGGGGTGGAATGCGAAGCTCTCCCACTCCAAGCAATTGATTTCCTTGACCCACCCCTCGTCGACCTCCCCTTCCCAATCGATCTCCACCCCGTCCACCGTGACATTTCTGATCGAGTGCTTGTCGAAGTACTCTGACGCCCGGATCCCCCACCCGACATCAGCATCCAGCGGCCAGCTCGGGTCCTCTTCTTCCACCACAGGCTTCTGTTCTCCCTCTCCCTCTCCCTCCTCCTCGTCTGGTACTTGCTCCTCCTCGGCCTTTGGCTTCAGGATGTCGCCTTTGCCCTCGAGGACGTCGGGGTTGCGCTCCCGGATGGAGGCGAAGACCTGCTCGAGGCGGCCGCGGACGAAGTCCTCCACGGCCACCGCTTCGCTGCGGCGGCCACGGCGCGGCTTCCGGGGTTTAGTCCTGGGGAACCCCGCCTCGGTGGAGTCATCCGGGTTCCGGCTGCGGGCCTCATGTGTGGGCTTTGGTGGTTCGGGATTCGAGGTCGGCTTCGGAGGCCGTGAAGACGAAGAAGACGGCGGAGGAGCGGATGAGGCGAAGATGAGCTTGCGGCGGCGGCCATGGCTGCAGCCGACAGGGTTCCAGCTGGCGCTGGGGGTTGAGGGTTTAAGGGCGGTGAGGGTGGGGAGACGAAGCATTGTGCGCGGCGAGAACGGGCGCGAGTATGCGGCGGGGTTTCGCCGGCCGGCGGGTGCGCTCGTGCTATCCGAATGATGGTTTCTCCTCCGCCGTTGGTTTCGTGATCTTCTCAAATCCAACGGTGCTAGCGCTTGTAGCCTCGTGCACCTGCACGCAGCACGCTGCACGCATGACGAATGTGAGGAACCTCCAAAATTAGAGCAAATGGAGTTTTTCGTATTGATATAAAAAAATATTTTAGTTCTTTCAAGTAGATCTTTATATATTATATCATCCACTATTCTCGATTTCTCGTTCTCTAAAAAATAGAGAACTGTGTTTTCTATCTAGATTCCAAATAAGATATAGAAGTTGAGTTATCGAACGGTGATGCAGCGATTTTTATTACAATAGCTCTCTCAATAAAGATTTAGACAATGAATTTAAGAAAACTACTTTAGAGATGCTGCTATCGCCACATAGCAAAATACATGGGCTGTTTATGCGTAAGATACATCCATCGTAAGAAGCCACTAACCATCACTTGTCACATACCATGGTTCTCGGGCTATACCTGAGCAAATTGGAGCCTGACGGATTTTGACTCGCCCACAAACCTTACTGGACAGAGCCTGGACACAAATCTCATTGCCTAGAAAATTTTTTCTTGGCCTGAACCTGGTCCGGAATACTATGGGCTCACACATTTTATGCTTTTGAGCAATCTATGTGTGCACACCGATAGAGGGAGTTTCACAAACTTTATCATGTCCCCTTTGCCTACATTGTAGTGTGTTGACATAAATTATGCACTTATCAACAAATACTAGATCCCCAGGGGCTCAAAAAGACCAAGACACAAAGTGGAAAGAGGCCCAGACAGTGAGGCCGACCAACAAAGTCAACTATTTAGTTTTGACACTCGCTCTTCGTCCAAAAGACCCATGAACAACTCTCGGGGAGATCTATCGTGAAGATGTATAGTGGAGATACCGTAGGACCAACAATGCAGTAAGGCAACTTAGAACATTGTCAAATCTCATCAAGAGATGCGTTGGACATCATAGGGTTGGAAAACGTTTGAGGCATGAGAAGTGAGAAGAGGATTGTAAATTGTTTTTTATCGATTATGTGTGATTACCTCGATCTATTGTGATCCTCTGGTACATGTAGAGCGAGTGTAGAAAACCCCATTCCACAAAAAATTTGTAAGTTATTCATGAAATCGAACAAGTTTCCATCAATTAGATTTAAAACTGACTCAGACAACTAAAACCGGCTCATGCCGATTTCAAAACCAGCTTAAAGGGCCGGTTTCAAAATCAGCCTTGCCCAAATCCACCAATTTAAGTCTAATTTATTTCAAATTTTAATTATTCCAGTTTAAATGTGTTTCGACCCTATTTTGCTGTCAACAGGGGCGGAGTCCAGCGGTGGCAAAACTGGGCTCCCCCTTGCCCAAAACGAAATTCGCATGTACTTTTCAGCCCATGCAAAGGATGCCCAATAGCCCACGCTGTGCAGTGGACTGCAGGAGCACTGCCGAGAGCAGTAGCTTCACGTCATTTCTTCAATCTCCAATCTTTTGCCCTTTTTTTCTCTACGCATTGGTTTTGTTAGATTCAGACTCAAATTTTGACTAGATGTAATTTCTTAATTAGGTATCAATGGTTTGTGTGAAAACTCTGTCTCGCCATTCATTTTACAAAAGGAAACGAGATGAGATGTTGGTGAAAAGGAAGATCCTTTGAGGCTCCTCTAGTACTTCAGCTAGGTGATTTGGAACCCCAAAGGCAAGAAGAAGATGCGGAAGCAGCAGCAGCAGCTCACTTAGATGAATTGGATGCGGAAAGGAGTAGGAGGGATTAGCAGGATGTCAAAGATGCAGAGTAGAGTCGAGGCTAATTGTTAGGACAGATCAATGTATTATGCTAGTACCATATAGAAAGTTAAAGCTCGGACGGCTTCACAGTAAGCAGTCATATTGTTTGACTGAACATAGTACTTCCTTTCAGGATTAGCAGTAGGAGCTAAAGTTTAGATGTCTGTCAAGTTGCCACTGGCTATCAACACAATGCCTAGTAGTACATGAAAAACTCAATTCATGGTTCTTTTTGAGTCAAGATTTGTGTCTACCTCACATCATTAGCTCGAGGCGTCAAAGGCCATGTCGATGAACATGCGCAGCGTGTCAGAGCAACGCACTTGGGCTCGCCGAGGCGGGCGTCAGGTCATGGTCAGCCGGTGACAGGAACTCCGATCTCAGGCTGGGGTAGGCAGCTGGATTGGCGTCGCCCTCGCCCGGCACTAGGTCAAGCTCTGATGCACCGTGTGCCCACAGCTGCGCGCCTGTCTGTCTGCCCCCTAATCAAAGGAGCTCCGTACTGAAGGAGTCTAGAGACAGGGATTAATCTGACTTGTCAACAGATGGCCCTTCACAGTTCAGAATTCAGCAAGTGCCTTTCAAGATGCATAACGAATATGGAGTACGAGAGTTACTATGTCTAGAACTGGAAATTTGCATAAAACACTTTTAGATATACAGTTCCATTTTTAAGTAACCTAGCAAAAGCCTAGATTGAGGATAACTGAGTCCAAGAAATTGCACATAATTTTAAAACAGGGGTATAAGTTTCAGTGTTCTCTAATTTGAAATGGCAATTCATATAACTTTACAGTAGCGCAAAACTCTTAACCATATCATGCTATATATGGTTAAGAGTTTATATAGAAAAATAAAGAAAAATAAATCAATCTTTCTCTAGGGGCAGCCTAAATGACAACCATATCTGAGAAAAAAACAAGATGTCTCTAAAATCATTTATATAGTAGTAGTGTCTACATATTTAATTGTAGGGGCTACTTGTGTGCATGTTTGTAGTGGTGAATTGCTTGCCTGTATGTGAGTATCTATGTTCTTTATTATGTGTTTTTTGAAACTTTTTTTACTTTGATTTGATACAATTCTTTAACTTAATAGATAATTTGCAAGAATAATATGCATGGTGTTATTTTTGAAATGAGATGTTTAAATATCTCATATTACTATTAATAAATGGGCCATTAATTTCTAAATATGAGATTGTTACTTTGTTGCTCTTTTGAATGTTTAGTGGTAGCACCGTAGCTTGCGTGCTAACAACTCTGTTATATAAACACTGAATATTTTATCCACCCACTCAAATCTTCTAATAATAAGGCCTTTTTGTAGAGCTCTAACTCAAAAAATATGGATTTTTGGAGAGCTAATTCATATATGTAGCTCTAAAAAATAATAAATTTGAAGCTGGGGTACGTCAAGACTATTGAGATGAATAATTTTGTGTATAATTAAGAGTATAAATATAAATATTTAGATCACTTTAATTTTGTTTACAAACTACAAATCCATCATAGATCTAAAATCTGAATTGTGCTAAACAGACTCTAAATCCACATGTAGTGCATGGTAGGTTGAGTAAGGAACGTGACGATATTTCCAAAAACCCATGGTGCTCATTTTTTGTTGGATTGGACAAGGAAATAATCTAGTGCACTTTTTTTCAACTAAAAAAATACTCAAATGCTCATATAGCTTAGATGGTACACTTTTTTCTTCATGAAATAAACAGGTATACTCTAGTGCTTTCAGATAAAAGATAATCTTATATTGGCAGAGATAGAAACAAATAGGGCCAGGAAGGGTAGAGTGAGGAAGGTTAAATACTAACTTTTTAGATGGGCATATACACATCCATGTGGACACTCACACATTTCAATTTCTATGAGATACTGGCTAACGGGTCTTCTCAGATTGATGATATCGCTATCAAGCTAAGGGGCATATCATGTCCACCACTAATTAATTAATAAATAAATACATAAATAGTTGAAACCGTGGACATCCATGATCAGTCCAGAGCATAGATCCAAAAAGTTTTTTAATTTTAGAGTGAACTAAACAAGGCCCTAGTACTCAAATCAAGATTTTAGGTTCCATGGGAAAGAATTATACAACTGAGCTATCTAAAATAAACAGGTCCTGCTGGTTGCCATGTAGGTGATGGGAAGATTGAAAGGTCCTAATATGGCTAGAGGGGGGGTGAATAGCCTATTAAAAATCTACAAACTCACTAGAGCAAGAGGTTAGTAAATAACAAAGCGAAGCTTTTTGCTTTAACTCTAATGGGGTGTTTGCAAGCCACCTATCCAACAATTCTAGTTGATATAATCACTAGGCACACAAGAGCTATGTCACTACTTACACTAGAAAGCTACCTAAAGTTTCTATACAAGTAAGTAA
>Ga0182004_10002945_pt1 | contig 13421 bp, 5 predicted proteins | sample Sormic07211540_1_FD_120479 | JGI IMG/M metagenome (GOLD analysis project Ga0182004, IMG submission 120479) | Endophyte microbial communities from Sorghum bicolor roots, Mead, Nebraska, USA - 072115-40_1 MetaG | ecosystem: Host-associated > Plants > Roots > Unclassified | place: USA: Nebraska...
GCCCCCCCCCCCCCCCCCCCCCCCCCCCCCCCCCCCCCCCCCCACCCCCCCCCCCCCCCCCCCCCCCCCCCCCCCCCCACACAGCTAGCTAGCGGCCAGCGATCCTGTGGAGCGCGTAGTACGGTACGGTCGGGTTGGCATGCATGTTTGCCGCCGACCGATGGTCAGGTGAGCCCGGTGCGCCTCTCATAGCTGCCACCTAGTACGTGTATATCTCCGGCGGCTCTAGGTGGGTTGGCCCTAAGCCTAGAAGGAACACACTATATTTTGTAGGTAAATAAATAAATAAAATGTTTTGGACCTAGTTGATGAATTTTTTTGGGCAGCAGTATCTTCCTTCGAGCCCTGTCACTAGAGGGTCGGGCCATGCCAAATTTACTAAGGTCTAGGCGAAGAAAACATAGATGCACGCTAACCAAAAGGAGGGGAATACACCAACAACTTTTCCAAGCAGCTCTGGTTCTAGAGGTGCCATGGATGCTTGGAGCTTGGATGCACCGACCTTATTATTGAGTGATCATCTGAGTGGATGAGGAAGTTGTCGATGACCTTATCTCCGTTGAACCAAAGTTAAGGTGATGCTGTCGATGGAGGATACGAAAGCAACTTCCATAGAGATGGGAAAACACAAACTGCAGGGCGAGAAGCAACGTGATCGAAGATGGCCATATGACGCAAGGCACGGAGTCACAACTCACAAAGAGCGCGAAGAGGAGAGGCAAAGAGGTTTCGGGTGGCAACTGGAGTGGGGTCGACCAAAGGGCTGCACTATAGACCCGGTCCACATGGTGGGTAGTTGTACCAACAATGCATGAAAGTCCTATTTGGGTTTTGAACTAATGATTTCATGTAAGATGAAAGGTTACGTCCACAAGCAAGACTTGAGCTACATGAAGGCCACGGTGGAGATGGAATGACCACCATGTGATGTAAAAGCTCAACAAGGTGAAGAGATAAATGCAAAGACGAAAAGCAAGGAAGATGAAAGAAAAGTGAAGGCAAAGGTATACACACAGGTCTTGTCTTTCACATGCCATGAGGTGATTAAGAAATGCAAATCTCCTGATTGATAGGATAGATAGTCGTGTTATTAAAAGTGACAAGTCATATTGCAAATACGGGTATCTAGTGCTACTTGGTGAGATCTAACTTTGCATATGCATTAGGATCGAGCTGTGTGATTAGATCAAGTGAAAACCTTTGAAAAATGCTAACTTGGATTTAAATGTGGTGATCATCCTACGAGAAACCTTGTCTCTAACATTTAAATATGATTCGGAGGTCCAGCCTTAGTGGCTTGCGTCATTTGTCTTGGTTGTGCAAACCTTTGTAGTGAGATCAACATCATGACCTGGAGAAGGATTAGTGACCGAGAGCCTACCTAGATGAGCTCTAACGTGGACTAGGGGTTGAGTTCTAGCAACCGTTACCACAACAAAAACCACTTTGTATTTGGGAGTTCGCCATCTCTTACACTTTATTTACCGCATTTAAGTTTCTACATTGTGCTTGTTGTATCTTGTGTGGCCTTACCATTCCCAGATTAATGTAGGCTAGCTAATAGAATTGACTTTTTGCTGCAAAATTGCTTGTCAATTCCGTAGGTAGGGCACAGTAGAAAACTTAAGGTGCACATGATACTAGTTACTTTATGTTTTTTTATAGATCAAGGAAATCCTAGATTTAAGTTTTTAGAGATTCAAATCACCCTTCTCTTTTCGGTGTTATTCGGTCTAGGACCACGAGTTCCCTACAGTTCTCTAATATATATGGTGATTGTGGTCTTGAAAAGTTTTTCATAATTTACTTCTTTGATTATTAATGTGTTACATAGGTGTTAATATTTTTTTATGAATTTAGCTAAACTCAGGATAATTCCAATAGAAATAGGTCGAAGAGAACATATATCTGAGTTTAGAACGTTAGGACGACGACGATGCAGCACCTATATCTGAGTGTCGACGGCACTTGATGTCTCTTGCTCATGGAAAGACATGGAGTATCATCTTAGAGGAAGATGGCATCCAGTATTCTATTCCGGTGGGTTTTTTTTTTTTTTTGGTTGAATCTCTTCGTCTTCACGCTGACATCCGTATTGGTCTGATGTAGGAAAAGATGACTGCTCCTTTAAGCCAACACTCGAGTTTCCATTTGTAAGACAGAGTTAAGAAAATGGCAGGGCCCCTACCATGTCCGGAACAGACGGAAATATGAAGACGACGCCCCACCAATTGGCCAGGCGAAAGCGTGACTGATGTCATCAAGAAACCAAGCCAGGAGCGTCTGATTTTGGACCACCGGCGCAGGGCGCTAGGGCAGGGAAAGGACAGTCACCACCAGGCACCACCGCACCAGGAACCAGCCAATCGAATGGACAAAATCTCGTACTAAAAATTTTGGATTTTATCCCTAATCAAGCATGATGTCACGAAACATTCACGGGTCCATTATTACCCTGACGATTCACTTTCAGGCCCAAGGCTCTATTTTGGACGCAGGATGCTACAAGCACATCATATAAGCTTAATGATAGACCACCCCATGACAGACCATTGAACACAAGATATCAGGCTTTTACATTTACAGTGGCATTCATAATGTCACAACCTAAGCAATAATTTTACACAACGTAATTACCTAATAATAATGTTACAATATTACAACACGCTACAAAGGATCTGCGGTGCTCAATTCAGCAGTACATGCTGTGGGTTCGTTGGGATTGCTGATGAAAAGATTAGCTCTACAATAGGATCCACAGCGGAGTCTCCGAAATGCCAGCTTCAGTACTCAATGTCAAAACCGGAACAGTTCTAGTTGTATTCTACAAAACACAGCTTACGACGAGCTTAGCGAGAGAGCACCAGAGGCAAATAGAAGGTTCCTCCGAGAAAACTGCAACAGCCAGAAATCCGCAAATTCTTCAGTTTTCACCACATAGTACCACCATAAAAACAATGATGCTAAATAAAAGAGAAATTTCTCACCCGCAGGCTATAAACAGGAGTTGCTTTTGTCGGGAGAGCTTTAAGCAGTCTCAGTCGGTTAGCTGAGCTGCCTTTGCTATTTCAGAAAAAGCCAAGGGTGTTTTGCAGTCAGAGCAAGAGAATTAAGTGTATGCTCGAACGGATGAGAATCTTAACATGTCAAACTTACGTGTCCTCTGTCTTCAGGGTTTTTGTGCTGGAAGCGACATCCCAGAGCTTTACGGTACAGTCAGCCGATCCCGATGCAAGCAATGCTCCTTCACAACTAAAACAACAGCAGGATATATTAACCAAGAGCATATTTCACATAATCATATAACTAAGCAAATCCCTCAAATTACAAGTAAATGCAGTTCAACCTTGCGTCACAGGACAGCATACATCATGAACGGTCACAGAAAGAAATAATACCCCTCTCCATCGCAAAAAGAGTACAATTTTAGCATTGAATCTGGATGGAGGGAGCACATTTGAGGCCTTACATTGCAACTTAAATGAAGTGGAAACCGGCACAAAAGGAAAAGGTGCAACCTACAACAGGATTTAATCTTTACATGCTATATATCCCACTGGTATGGGTTGCTAACTTGCAGTAAACCAATGAGTGCATTGCCATTTGCAAAGGTTCACCCCCAAAAGAAGGTGCATTGCTGCTAGTGTTTTAAGGACTTGCTGCTTTTAGTTGACGTTAGTAACATTCGTCTTCATCTTCCACACCAGCAGCAATGCACCTTCTTAGTACAACAGTAATATCATGTGTCAGTATGTTGGAGAAGATGAAATTTTGTGCTGCTTCTCAAAATATAGGGATCCATGGTATATTGAAGTTGTAAATCGAGAAATTATCAAACACTCCCCCGCTCTGGCTTTTCTAGGTACACATTGTTTTTGCTATGCACCTAGATATAGATCATGTCTACATACATAACAAAAGCTATTTATCTAGAAAATCTGGAACGACTTATAATTTGGAATGGAGGGAGTACATGAGAGTGATTAAGGACCTCCGGGGTACATCCAAAAGGCAATGAGAGAATAACAAAACAAAGGGCGCTAAACCCAAAACAGTACTATGCTTTGAGGCCTAGACGCTAAGTTTGGCTAAAGATATCTGAATCAGATTGCAAACCTGGGTGAGCAAAAAAAAAAAATCAAATGTTCTGTTTAAAGGCTCCTAGAACAAGTATCAACTTTGCTTAACTAAAAAACTAAAGCAAGCAGGAACAGAGCAACTTTTCCCTTTTAGCTGATGCCCATAGACTAATGTATTCTGACACACATCAGAATCTGTGAGACCACCAGTTTCAAGACATCATTTCATGAGATCAAATTACATGATCTTCAAATTAAATACTACCAACAAGGATTAAGAAATGTTTAGCAGAGATTCCTTGATACAGCACTATTGTAAAATTACATGGCCCTGCTGATTAAACTGGTTATGAGTGGCTGCTGAACTTGCCAGCTTATCAAGCCATGTTTTCCTTTAACTACAATGAACACTTGTTCTTTAGGCAAGCTCACACAAGAGGTATTCAGATAAAAAGCGACTTGGCGTGAACCAAAGAAGTTACAACAGCATATAATGATTACCTGAAAGCAAGTGTCCACACACAAGAGCTGTGTCCTAGTAGTGGTGAAACACAACGGCCAGTTGAGAGATCCCATATCATGATTGTTCCATCTTCATCTCCAGAGGCCATATATCGTCCATCAGGTGACATTGCCAGTGATAAAACCATACTCCTATGACCAATAAACATCCTTATACATTCACCCGTCTGAACATCCCAGAGTCTTACAGTTTTATCACTTGAGCCGGTGGCAATGTAGTTACAGTTTACATGCCACTGGACACACTGTTATGCAAAATATTTCCAGGCAGAAGGAAAAAAAAATCAGCCAAGGCATGCTGGCATCAATACAGGGCATTGATAAAAACAAGTAGATATCCAAACATAGAAAAGAATTAAAAACACCAATAATTCAATTTAACCAAACCATTATTCTCGAATTATATTAACGTATTGGACCAACAAGTTCACTTACATCGACATCAGAAAGATGCCCAGCCATTATTCGCAAAGGCTGGATTTTATCCATTGACCAAATTCTAGCAGTCCTGTCATGTGAAGCACTAGCAAAGTAATGGCCAACTGGACTGAACTGTCATAAAAATATAAACAAAGGTATCAACAAATAGTATAATGCATATAGAACTTTACAGATACAGGGTCAACATCATAAATGGCTATTCATAAATTCACATACTTGGACATCCCAAACTGGGTAGTTGTGTCCTTTGTAACAGACAAGATTCGCATTCAGCTTGGTGCTCCATAGTCTTACTGTAGCAAATAAAATAACAGTGATAAATTTAAAATACAGCTAAAAAGAAAAGGATTGCCACAAAACTTGAACACTGTCTACGATGTCAGATGTCTTACTTGTCGAGTCTGAAGATGATGACAAGAGGAAATCCCCAAACGGGCTAAAGGCCGCAGAATAAACTGGTCCAGAATGGCCTTGAAATAGTGTATAAGTTCTTTTCCCCTCATCTAATGTTGATATGCGCTCACCCTGGGAAGATCCATTCTCACTCTGTGAACTTGCTGAAATTCAAAGTTTACCGAATTAGCAAACACCATCAGTATTCAACTAGAATATTTGAATGCTAGAATTATTCTCATGTCCTTATTCCTTAACAGGCTTTTGAGGCATAATGCAATTGCAAGCTACTCCCTCTGTTCTAAATTATAGTTCACTCTAGCTTTGTCCTAAGTCAAACTACCCTAACTCTGACCAAGTTTATAGAAAAATGTATCAACATCTATGATATCAAATTCTCCATGAGATATGTCTTGATAGTACATTCATTTGAACTTGTGTCAAAAAAAAATTTCCTAAAAGCTTGGTCAAAGCTAGCAGAGTTTGACTTGGACAAAGCTAAAGTGAACTACTCCCTCCAGACAGCTTTACACGCAAAACAAGATTCAAACTTCATAATTTTTTATCAATAATTTGGTGAACAATTTTTAACTATTGTAATATAAACTTGATATGATTAGATTCATGATAAAAAATACTATCCAATGATCATAATTTTATAAACATAAAAATTATAATATAGAATAAATGAATGGTCAATTTTTAATTTGGGTGACCGTACCATGTTTCACTACGCCTTATAAACCGGACCGGAAGTAGTATAATTTGAAACAGAGGGTGTAATTGAGAATTTAAAAACACAATCAACTTTGATTTTAAGATGATATATTGCACTTTGTGTTTTGAACATAAGCTGATTAAATTTTCAAAACATTATGTCAAACATGACCTTGGCCTAAACTAGATGCAAAGTTATGCATGTAGTTCAGCATAGCAAACATTAAGAATATGAAGATACAAAGTGAAAGAATTGGTAAGGAATAAAAAGTGTCTAACTTACACATTTTTGTTGGTTGGCCAATCTTTGACATATCCCAGACCTGTTAGAAACCAAGGAAATTTTACCAACTAAAAATACAAATAGCATGAAAGAATATATGGAATTTGACCTGAATCGACTGACCTTCACTGACGAATCAGAAAACCCACCAACAACCAGCGATCCGTCGTGTGATATTGATGAGCAGTTTAATCTGTGCTCCACATGATGATAATCAAACCACAGTATTAACAATTAACAATGAGGTCATAAGTATTTAATAACAGTTATATTTACCCATTATGTGTATTAACGAATGTGTAGAAGCTGACAGATGGCAATGCCACGCTATTCAGTTGTGCACGGTTTCGCAGGTCCTCAAGAATCGATTGTTCAACTTCAACAGGCCTGAAACATAAAGACTTCTCATACTCGTACATCTCAAGGTCGATTAATTTGACAGAAAAAGTGTGAACCAATTAAACCAGCACAAAGCTCCAAACTAAACAATTAAACGTATTAAACGTTATAGACAGAACTATTTGTCGTATGAGTTCAAACTGCATATAAGAATGTATTGCGGCTATCACCATAAATGGGAAAAGGCTTAAGTATGTGAGCCCCAAGCATTGAGCACAAAAAAGGGTCAACAAACAAAGCAAAAGGCATCATTTGGTCTGTTGTGAATTACTCAGGGCCTTAATTTTTTATGTTGTCCTATAAAACGAGCTTCACTTTCAGTTGTATTACAAAATAAGCTTCCTGATCACAAAATCAAAACTTCTAGCAAGTAGATGACATTCACATGTGACTATGTGAGACCTGGAGGTACCTTTCAGTGACGAAGCCTAAAGTAAGGTATTATTTGGTACTTTGAAAAGATTAGGCACATTAACAGACAACACATGAAAAATTGGAAGAACAATTTACCATAGATAACCAGATATGAATTACAAACATACGTTGCTGGGAGAGTTAGCTCCGGTTTCACTCGAGGTGCCACAGAAACCATGCTTGTTTCAGTTCTGACGTTTTTTCCAGTCGCACCTACAAGTTTGTCCTTTTTGGCCTTCTTAAGAGAAGCACCTTGCTTTCCACCTTCTGCGTTTCTTTTCTGTAGCAAAATGTAATGAGAAAACTTATGACAAGGAATAGTAAATGAATTATGGGTTGCAAAGACACCAAAATTCCTATGAAAAGGAACACAGGTATGCACAGTCGAACCAAGCAACAAGCGTTTGCTATTAGCTACAGCCTACAGATAATGCAGTTGGGCTGTTGGGGGCACATTCTCAGACACACGAGTAAAACAAAGGTCGGTATTTCAATGGCAACAGTACAGATTAGAGAACAAATAATGTGAGAAGATTCTGATATTACAAAAGAGTTCCTTGCCTTGTTATCTTCTGCATCAGCATCCTTGCTTTCAGCTTCTATTTTATCAGATTCTGCTAGTGCCTTCTCCATTCGCTCTTCAACAGAATCTTCAAGCAACTGCAAAACATGATTTTAATTGAAGTGCACGAGAGCATATTGAAAAGAATATATTAACCTGGCTGGCAATACATCAAATACAAACTATTTAATCCGCAATGTTGGCTATTTGACACAACTTAAGTGGAAAACAGACCAACAGATGCTTAACATACCCCCCAATGTACTTCCTTCTGATTTATCTGTTTTGCCAAGTCCTTACTTGTCCCAATCAGAGCAACAACATCAGCATCATCAGAGATTAATGAGGGCTGCCCAGGAGATACTGCCGATGTAGCGTACATAGAAGTGGTAGAGAAGATTGTCAGAAGTGAAAATGCAGAAGTATAATACAAAATTACAAATAGGAGACATTTCAACAGAAAATGGAATTGTACCTTCAAAAGTTATGTGCTCATTGATTACTCCAAGCACAACAAGAGCTTGTGTTTTCTGGAGATACTGGAGAAGCAATTCATACGAATACTGCAAATGAAATAAGGTAAAAAAAATAGTTGGGGGAGCTGATGTTTTTATTCCAAATAGCAACACCAAAGCTTCCAAGAAATCAAATCATAATAGCTGTCAAGGAATGCAGCAAAAAGATAAAGAATAATGGTGTGCTACGACACAAAAACACTGAGCTTGTTCTTGTCCGTAACACAGAGCTGCTATAACTCCCAAAATATAACAATTGAGACCTGTTATGGCAAGTGGAGCCGGCCCAGGGGCCCACATGGTACTGCATCGTGTGAACAGTACCATGAATTGCATTAGATTAGATTGGTTTGGTTTATTAGGAAAGAGATAAGTTAGATTGATTCTGTAAGATATTTGCTTATGAGTCAAGTCAGATCATCTCTATAAAAGAGACAGTTAGGTACCAATTAGAGGCAAGCAGAAATAGATCCAAGAAGCAGCTCAGAGCCTCCAGAGAGTTAGCAGATCTATAGTATCCCGTTCCCAATCAATCTACCACAACATCTTAGGTATCAAAGACTTCAATCCTCTGTCCTGTGCGCCAACAACCATGGGTGATCACTCTGTTCGGCTGGCTGGAAAAACGGCTGATGCTGATGCTGATTTGTCGTGACTCGTGAGAGGACTTCGGCCGCATCTCTATGGGGTATGATCGCATCTCCGCGGTGATCAATCGGATCTACAAGATGGTCCTCGAGCATACTGATCAGACGAAGGTGTTGACGACGATTTGGGTCACACACGCCGGTAGGGGCTAGATCGCCTAGAGGCCGCACACGTCCTAGCACGTAGCGGAGGGAGATTCCAACGGTGAGGCCGACCAGAAGGTCAACGAGGCCGATTAGCCACTCGTTCTTCGCCCCATAAACCCATGAACGCCTCTAGGGAAGACCCGCCGGGGAGACGCACAGTGGGGGTGTCCAAGGATCGGCAAGGCCACCTAGAACGCCCACAAATCCCATCGAGAGACATGTAGGGCAGCAAGGGGTTCGGAGAGATAAGGGTAAAAAGTGGGTAGATTGATAAAAGATCGATTGCATAGTTGGATCCCTCAATTGGCCGTCACCCTTCGCATTTATAGGGCAGCTGGTCTTTCCTACAGCCCCTTGTTAGGAAACTTAATTTACTACATGCAACTAATCTATCTGTACATGGCCGCATATGTTAATCGACCGTGCATGAGTATATCACTAATAGTCGGACATGTACTCCAATCATCTCTGGTCATGACGTGTGCACTTTCCTTTAATCTTCTAGCTTCTCTTGCCTCATGTATCCATTCGAGGAGCACCTGGACTTCATGTATCTCTTATCCAAATCCAAATACATTAAACAATCTTTCCTAATCGGCAATGGAGACCGATTTGACTCTTAGCTCGTATAGCAGTTGGACTCAACAAAACAATCCTTTTACTGTTTGCTTCAGCAGCTGCCCAAAATACCACATGCATACATGCAAGGAAGAAAACATTACACACATCAGCTCTAGCATGTATGTTTGACGCTAGCTGATTCTCTGTTGCCAGCTCGCTTCCTTTCCTATTCCTTTCCAGCATCAACAAGCAAATTCCATATGTCCTCTAATGCTGGAAAACCTAGACAAACTTGAGTGTCAACAGAAGACTCAGGACTCTAATACTGGAAAGCCTCTTCATGAATATTGCTAATACATGAGTCCAAGCCAAATTTGAGTGTCAACAGAAGACTCAGGACTCCTCACTACCAGCTCCTCCACAATCTAGACGCAGCAGCATCACCGCCTTCTTCCCCACCAGCTGCCCAGTCCGCTGTACCAGCAGCCGCCATGTCTTCCCCGCCGGCAACCTCGCCAACAGCTTCACCTCCACCAACAGTTGCAGCTACACCGACAACTTCCGCACCCCCTCCACCATCAGCACCATCCCCACCTGTGATTACTCCTCAAGTCACATTTGTGCCAGCCATGGTGAAGGAGAAGCAACAGGCGGTTGCATCTCCAGCATTGATGTCCACTCCACCAATGCGGGCGTCCTGCTTGGTCCTGGCTGCCTCATCGGCAAGGCCTCCACACCTGCAGCCCTCGCAACACCACCAGCAGTGAGGCCATCCGCGCTGCCAGGCCTCAAGCCGTCGGACAGAGTTGGCGGAATCCGCAGGCCTCCAAACCCCTCCACTCACCACCTGGATGTACACGTGCTCCACGAAGTTGCTTCCTCCAGGGGCTTCCAGGCTCACGCCCCAGCTGACGGCATCTCTGTGGTTGTGGCCATCTCCGCGTACCACCCACATGCACGCATCTCTGGCGAGCTCTCTAGAGCCACGTTGTCCGCTCCACCAAAGTGGGCATTCTCCTCAGTCCTGGCCCACAACATGTACCACACCGCTACTGTCTTCTACACATCTTCCGTAATCACCACAATTGTCGCCATGGTTGTCTTCTTCCAGAAGCTGAATGCTCGAATGTGCTTCATCACCTTCAGTATTGCACAGCCCCAATTCCGAGCAGGTCTACAGCACGAGGACGAGCTGTCATGGAGGGGTGGAGTAGTGTTATGGCAAGTGGAGCCGGCCCTTGGGCCCACGTGGTACTGCATCGTGTGAGCAGTACCACGAATTGCATTAGATTAGATTAGATTGGTTTGGTTTGTTAGGAAAGAGTTGAGCTAGATTGATTCTTTAGATATTTGCTTAGGAGTCAAGTCCTCATCTCTATAAAAGACAATCAGGTACCAATTAGAGGCAAAGCAGAAATAGATCTAAGAAGCAGCTCAGAGTCTCCAGAGGGAGGGTGAGTTAGCAGATCTATCTTCTGTTCTTGTATCACGTTCCCCAATCAATCGACCACAACATCTTTGGTATCAGAGCTGGCCCAGAGGGGCACTCAATACAGTATCCCGTGGGCCCACTGGACCGGCTCCATTTGCCATAACAGACCCGTTAACTATCTTACTGTCCAAAAAATGCAATCGAAATAACACTTCCACCTTCAACAAAACATCCTTTGGATTAAGCAACGGAAGGAAGAACAGAAACAGAACATAAGGTGCCCATCCCCTGTGACTACACTTAGCAATATGTAGGTGTGAACTTAAAAAATTCAGGAACACCATGATAAAAGCATTACATGACTTTTTTTACGAGACAAACATTTTATCTCCATAAAGTGATCAATCTAAGCAAAGAACATGGGTGAGCTAAGAAACACGATTCAAAAGGATAGTTTACAAAAGGAGGGATTAGTAATGAAATTACCTCGCATAATTTAATTTTAAATTTATTTTTCCTAAAAGATCGGGCCAGTTCCATTTCCTGAAAAGTATGGCATGCAGAAGTTAACTGCACAATTCTATAATGCTAAAAAAGGTAAGATCAATTATATAAAACATGGGCCTATTCGCAACATAATGTGTGCAGAGCTAAATAACCTCCAAGTGTGAAGGAGAGAGGACGCCTTCTAGCTTCTGAAGATCCCTTGAATGCATCACCTCATGATCTTCCCGAAATGTATGGAAAAATGACCGAGCTGTGCGAGATAGTAACAAAAAAAAAGTTCTGAATAAACTAAGGTAAATAACAAAAACACAGAAAGCCTATCAAATCAATATATATTCAAAATAACAAATACCTTCTTGCATATGTCCCTCCGCCACTAGATCCATGAAGCTATGGATAAAAACTGGGTAAAGGACGCGAAGTAATTCGTGCTACAAAAAATATCTGAATTCAGAAACATGAATTATATTGCCAGGTTTAAGAATGGAATGGTCGATCACAAGTAAAAAAGATCAGATCATGGCATTAAATAGTTCGCCTGCCATAACCAAACGTCCTTTTGAAAAACTAGAATTATGTAAGCTGTCAAGTGCAAAATCATGCTTATATGGTAGATTTGAGATTCATAAAAGGAGGTCTGCCATGTAAATTTGTGCCATAGAGCACAGAAGGTTCAATTAAATGCGTCACTTGAAGGTACAAGTAAGAAATAATTTGAAGTTGCATATGCTTTGATTGGAAAAAAAACATTTACAGGATATGTGAATATTTAATATTAAGTACAGTTTATCTACAAGCAGTCACACCTTATATTGATCAAGAGAACTATATGCCCATGTTCTTAATCTGCTATATCCATCATGGTACCTTGCTGGATCATTGTCAGACCTGTTATTGGAAAATATAATCAATCAAACAATCAAAGGATGTATACGGTAAGATTACAAGTGAAAATATAACCACTTCAGAATCTTTGTATACTAAGGCATTCGGAAAATATTTGTAGGAAGAGTGAAAGACAATGACAAAACAACTGAACTTTGATTATTATATATATCAATAAAGCACCACTAAATCAACAAAGCAGATTGCTTCACCAATCCTCAGATGCAAGCAGTCCAGAAAACACTGTTTTCCAAATGGCCACACACAGCAGGCTCTAACAACTTGATGTCATGGAAATTTCAGGCAGCTATTTAAACATTGAATTTGCTGTAACTTATCCCTTCCCTTCCCTTCCCAAGCGATAGTCCTAACATCTAAGCAACATGTAGCCCATTTCTTCCTCTCCACAGAACAGATGTCTGATTCATGAGTGGAAACAAACTGAGAAAACAAACTATGGCACTTGCTACCAAAAGAAAAGTAACAGTATTGTTGTCTTCCTCGAACATGCAGGAGAACTATGTGACGTTGTATCAGGATTCAGGAGATAGAATGAAACAATACAATTGCAACACAGCCCACACACTCTTCGTCAAAATAACAGTGTACCAAAAGTTATGCATTTTTTACAACAAACTTATTGCAATTTTCGATTAGTGATAAAATTTCAATCAGGGTTGCTACCATGATGGGCCTGAACAATGCATGTAATCTGCAGGTGGCAGCCACAGAGCCACTTAAAACATGGATCTTCATGAAAACTGACTTGCCACAAATTTATACCCTTCAATCCACAACATGAGTGTCGATTCACCCTACTCGACTATCTAAGCCATCAGTTCACATCCAAGCAACCAAACTAGTCAAATCAACAGTCAAGCGAGAGCACCGAGACAGAGGTTCACACACCGAGCAGC